>Ga0316197_10001607_pt1 | contig 16059 bp, 17 predicted proteins | sample OudBiesiAoxic_MG_FD_204939 | JGI IMG/M metagenome (GOLD analysis project Ga0316197, IMG submission 204939) | Coastal sediment microbial communities from Oude Bieten Haven, Netherlands - site A oxic | ecosystem: Environmental > Aquatic > Marine > Coastal > Sediment | place: Netherlands... | reverse complement strand
AAATCCCCGAACGAATAACCGAGTAATTTACTAAGGTATTCGTCATTGTGCGCCTGTTTGTTATTAATTACAATATATTACCAGTAGGGGCTTTACTAAGCCTTTGTAAACAGACAGTTGGATCAGTTAACCCAAAATCCGCCCGAACAGAGTAAATGCCCAACCTCGTCAAACACCCCCTTCGGTGCAATCAGTCACACAAGCAAGCCTTGAGCCGAGAAGTTGATTCCACGCGTCTTTGCACGTATGACAATCTTTACTCTCCGTGTGTTAATGAGCCTCGCTGCCCTCCTATATGATGAAGCTTGCCTGATACCTGCACATTCCCCATATGAAAACATTACAAAAGATAAAATCATGAACGCGCCAAACCATGTATTTGACGGCACCCGGAATAATTTCCGGCAACTGGTCCTGGATAATTCACAAAAAGGCGCCGTACTGGTTAACTACTGGGCACCCAATGCAGGCCCCTGTTTCAAGTTATGGCAGGTGCTCGAGCGGGTGAGCCAGCAGTACCAGGGGCGTTTTCTGCTGGTGAATGTCAATACCGAGACGCAAACGTCTCTGGTGCGGGAAAACGGTATCACCAGTGTACCCACACTGAAAATCTATCATCATGGCAAAATCGTCGAATCGATCTATGGTGCCCTGTCGGAAAGCGCGTTACGTAACGTCATCGATAAATATGTCCCGCCCGCACAGGATACAGCGATAGCCCGGGCGATTCGGACGTATCAGTCCGGGCAGGTGGATAATGCACTGCAACTGCTGGTCCAGGCAGGTACCCGGGAACCGGACAATGCACAGCTGCATGCCACGGCGCTGAAACTGTTGCTGCGCGAAAAACGCTACGCAGACATCGAGTCTTATGTCACCGTACTACCGGACAGCGTAAAGGCACAGCCAGACATCAGCACCTTGCAGGTTCATGCGAGAATGCTGCATTTTGCGCAACAGGCACCAAGCGCTGACCAACTGGACAATCGTCTCGAAACAATGCCGGGTGACCTGGACGCCGCGTTGAGCCGCGCGGCGGTGGCGATGGTGCAGGATGATTATGAAACGGCGCTAACACACCTTCTGCATGTATTCCGACAGGACCGTCACTGCCATGACGAACTGCCGCACAAGGCCATGCTGGTAATCTTTTCTCTGCTGGGAGAGAAGCATGAATTGACCAGAACCTTCCGGACGTCTATGCGTGAAGTACTGCACTGAACGCTTTCCGCAATCGCCTGGGCATCGACCCGCCATGCACCGGATTGCATCACATGTTCGGGTTAAATTGAAATTGAAATTCGCGGCGATTAACTGGCGACGCAAAAGCGAACATCCTGGCGGCGCCCAAATAATATATTGCTTTCAACTAATTGGCCTGCCTATACTTTTCCCTGCTGTTACGGATCTCCTCACGACTATTAGACATTACCAACTCTGCTCTATAAAGGTTCCGCAAAATTTTACAGATGATATCCCAGTCGCGATTCAACCCAGGCCATCAACTCCTGCCAGCTCGTACATGCATTGTATTTATAGTATTTGTCACCTTGCTTTTCCCTGCAATGCCGGCCCTGGCATCCGCACCCGAAACCGGGTCCACCGCACCATTACAGCTCAGCGACAATGAACGCCTATGGCTGACCAGCCACCCGACGGTAAGCTTTACCGGTGACCCAAATTGGTTGCCTTATGAAGCTTTTGACAGTGACGGAAAATATATCGGTATTGTTTCACAGCACCTTGACCTGATCGCGCAATCAACCGGGCTTCGGTTCAGGATAAGCCCGAGTAAAACATGGACCGAATCAACTGAAAAAGCAAAACGCGGGGTGGTTGACATTCTTTCTGAAACAGATGATTCGGATCTCAAATCCCATCTGCTGTTTACCGACCCCTACCTGTCCAATCCCATCGTTATTGCCATGCATAGCAGGGAACACTATGTAGAAGGCATAAACGATATCAGGAATCGTAATATAGCTGTGATAAAGGATTATGGTTATGTCTCGAAAATCCGAAGAACATACCCAAGCATAGACTTTACTATCGTAGAAGACATTCAGAATGGGTTGATTGCAGTGTCCACAGGTGAGGTTGATGCCCTTTTGTGCACGCTGGCACTTTGCAGCTATACCATCGCCGAGCTTGGATTGAACAACGTAAAAATAACCGGAAAAACCGAATTTGATACCAAACTGGCTTTGGGCGTACAGAAAAACCTTCCTGAACTTGTCTCCATCCTGAACAAAGCCATCAAACATATCGGTTATGGACAACAACAGGCAATACTCGATGACTGGATAAAGCAGAAATACATCGAGAAAACCGATTACACACCCGCCTACCAGGTGACGGCTGTTGCTTTTACCCTGCTCGGCATCTTTGCCTATTGGAACCGTAGATTAGCCCGGGAAATCAACCTGAGATTTACTACAGAAAAGGAACTTAATGCTTCTCAAGAAGTATTGCGCCTCTCGCAACAACGTTTGTTACTGCACCGTGAACATACTCCCCTGGCGCTCATAGAATGGAATACCGATCACGAGGTATTGAGCTGGAATCCCGCTGCACAACGCATATTTGGTTTTACTGAAGAAGAAGTACTGGGTCATACCATCACTAAAGATATACTCCCGGAGAGTGCTCTGGAAGCAATCGACAGAGTATGGAAAGATCTGCTGGCAAATCGCGGCGGCAAACGTAGCACCAATGAAAACATCACCAAGGATGGGCGCAGCATACTGTGTGAATGGTACAACACACCATTGGTGAACCCGGATGGGACAGTAATCGGTGTTGCTTCGCTAGTGGATGACATCACCGAGCGCACACGGGCCGAACAGGAATTGCTACGACACCGTCATAATCTGGAGGCAATGGTCACCGAGCGTACCGCGGCGCTTGAGGAGACCAACAAGGAGCTGGAGTCCTTCTCCTATTCGGTATCTCATGATTTACGTGCACCGCTGCGTTCTATTGACGGTTTCAGCCATGCGTTACTGGAAGATTACGCCGCGCAGCTGGACGATGTCGGCAAGGATTACCTGCACAGGGTGCGCAGCAGTGCACAACGCATGGGCAGACTGATAGACGATATGTTGTCTCTGTCCAGGGTGATGCGCCATGAACTCAAGCGAAAAGACATTAATCTGGCTGAGATGGCGCAAGCAGCTATCGATAAATTACAGGATTATGAACCACAAAGGACGGTCGACGTTGACATTGTAGCGGGGATACACGGTTGGGGGGACGCACACCTGATCGATATTGCACTGGACAATCTGCTTGGCAATGCGTGGAAGTACACCGGCAAGACAGACCAGGCACACATAGAATTCGGTGTGACGCAAAAGAACGGCAAGAAGATTTACCACGTGAGTGACAACGGTGTCGGGTTTGACATGAAATACGCGGACAAACTGTTCGGGTCGTTTCAACGCCTGCATAAAGCCGACGAATTTGAGGGCACCGGCATTGGCCTGGCCACGGTAGCACGCATAATCCGCCGCCACGGCGGGGAGCTATGGGCGGAAGGCACAGTCGGGCACGGGGCGACGTTCTATTTTACCCTGGGCGAGGAAAAATCGACTTAACGTACTTATTGCCATCTGAAGCACACCCGTTTTTTCCGTTCCATGACGTTAGTTCTGAATTCCACAGCACGCAAGCGCTACAGCATCGATTTTAATAGTCCCAATTGACTGCGTCAGCTGCAACACGGTGTGAATGCGGCACGCGAATTGCTTTATTGAAACGAAACTGGCTGTTTGCACTCCTGGCAAGCTTTATCAGGCTCGGCAAAGCCTATACCTTAATGCGTTTATGTAAAAAATTGTATTATATTTCAGTGAGATATTATGCATCTTATGGGCGGCAATTATTTGACGTTTATTTTGCTGAGCGACGGCCAACGGCCGTTCGTTTGGCCCATAACAAAACCTGGGCACAGGAGCTCGGGGCTCCGGGTGGTGTACCGCGATGCCAAAAGGGGCTGACCATCATGCACCAGACCGTCTTGCGATGCTGCAATGCGTCTACGAAGATAATCTTCGTCTCGGGGAGCGACGGCGTCGCCCCCGGTCACGACCGGTATGGCTGCCACGTCGCCGGGCAAGCTGGGCCTTGCTGGGGATAACGCTGGTGTTCGGACCCGCGCTTGGCTACCTGGGCCCATCGGTTTTTGTGGATGGACAAGAGACAAGACTAAGCAACTCACTTCAGCCGCCCCCAGCTCATCCAGAACCGTTGCAAGCGGTCCAGACTGGGCACAATCTGACGTACTTGCCATTCATATCGGCCGAGCTCAACTTCGCGGTGCCGGACGGGCCGGGGCAGTTCCCGGACACCGAATCCGCAAGCTGGTCTGACTTCGATATGCTGCTGCGTGACGATCTCTCTCCATTGACGGCGGTGTTCGGTCTCGACGTCAAAACCATTGTCATCGATCCGGGGCACGGGGGAACAGATCCGGGAGCGATCGGCGCCAAGGGTACAATGGAGAAGGATATCGCGCTTGATATCGCCTTACGGCTGCGCGACCGCTTGCGCAGCTCCGGTCACTACAAGATTCTCATGACCCGCGATGCAGATTCGACCCTGCGTCTGAACCAGCGCGTGGAATTCGCCAACGAAAACCAGGCCGACCTGTTCGTCTCTATCCATGTCAACGCTTTCCCTGACGTACGGGTGAAGACTATCGAGACTTACTATTTCGGTGCACCACCGGACACAGCAACTATCGAACTGGCAAAGCTGGAAAATAGCGACTCACAGTATGGCATGGCCGATTTCAAGACCATGATCAAAAAAATCGCCCATACCATGAAACATCAGGAGTCCGCTGCGCTGGCCACCTCAATTCAACACAGTCTGTTTCACAATATTCACAAGCTTGAACATCGAATGCGCAACTTCGGTGTAAAAACCGCACCGTTTGTCGTACTGCTGGGCGTTGATGCGCCCAGCGTGCTGGCGGAAATCTCATGCATCACCAACGTGGATGAAGAGATGAAACTGAATACCCCGGCTTATCGGGAAAAAATCGCGTCCTTTCTCGAAAAGGGCGTACAGGAATACTTGAGACACAAGCAGTCGCAAACAGCAGGAGATAACAGGTATGAACGGCAAAAAAATGGATGATTCCACACTGAAGATCGGCATTGACCTGGGCACTTCCAGAAGTGCCATTGCGTCAAGCGACGAGCACCGTGAATGGGTGGAAAGCTATGTTGGCTGGCCCAAGGACTTTATCGCCCAGAAAGTGCTCGGCAAACCGGTTCTGTTAGGCGAGCAGGCGCTTTCCAACCGCTTGTCGTTGGATATATGCCGGCCGCTGGAGCGTGGAGTCATCAAGGAAGGTACCACGCGCGACGAAGAAGCCGTCAAAGAGCTGATTCGCTACCTGGTAGATCTGACGGAAAAGAACGAGGACCGAAAAGTGCACGCGGTCGTTGGGGTGCCTGCTGAATCCTTCACGGCTAACAAGCTGGCTATCAAACGCGCCGTATCAGACTATGTTGACGCCCTGATGGTGACCTCCGAACCGTTTGCTGTCGCCTATGGTCAGAACCTGCTGAACAACGCCATGATCATTGACATTGGCGCCGGTACCGTCGACTTCTGCATCATGCACGGAACCATACCGTCCGAGGACGATCAACGAACCGTGTTGACTGCCGGTGATTACGTCGACCAGCAATTGTTTAACGCCTTATCCGAACGCTACCCGAATGCCGACTTCAATATAAACATGGTACGCCGCTTCAAGGAAGAGCATAGTTTTGTTGGCACGGCGAAAGGCAAGGTGGAAGTCGATTTTCCCGTCAATGGCAAGATGACACCCCACGATATCACCGAGGAAATGCGCTGCGCATGTGAAAGCATCGTACAGCCCATTGTGGAAACCACCCTGGAACTGGTGTCGCGTTTTGACCCGGAGTATCAGGACCAGATCATGTCCAACATCGTCCTGTCAGGTGGCGGCAGCCAGATTCGCGGTCTGTCCGATCGGCTGCAACAATCGTTGCGGGAGAACGGAACCTGTCACATGCGCTGTGTTGAAGACACACTGTTCGCGGGTGCCGACGGCGCCCTTGCCCTGGCCAGGGATATGCCGGAGGAATTCTGGGAAACTGTCTAGGAGCCGTTATCCCGGACGGCAGACAAAGCCTGCGCGGAAAGCGCAAGCGGGCCCGGGAGATGTCTTTGGCAACATTCATCGTCGCAGCCCGCACTGCAAAGTGCGGGCTGCACCCATCCCGAGCAGCTGGACGGTAACACGCCCGCTGAATCAGCAGTGAACGGGTCGCGTGACACCTTGTCCGGGTCACTCGGCCGGCAGGCGAGGCAACATAGCGGATGAATTACTTTCCTGGATTCAATCAGCCCAGATACCGCGTCCTCAGCTCCGGCTGACTCATCAGCAAGATTATGGCAAAATGCATCGCAGAGGCGGCAAAGAACATCGAAGATCCAAGCATCTGGACCATAAAACAATCCGCTCAGGGATTTGTATTGTGAATGATGAAAGCAGATAACGCATCCCATATTGCCAGCGAATTCCATACGATAATCGTCGTCCACACCCACAGACCCGTCTTCTTCAGTACCAGGAACACAATAAACAGCCCTGCAATGCCAATCACGGCGTCTCCCACAAGGGGCATCAACCACGTGGTTGGCGGATCGCCTGGATTTGCACCCCGGCTCGACCAATGAAGGCCAGCGTCATGGCGCGCCCGCACAGCATCAGAGTAAGAATGAGTATTACTTTTTGCTTCATAGCTGGCTCCGCCAATACAAATGCTTACCAATAGAACCTGATATGCATCAAACCGGAAAATGGCACTTGCAATATACAAGTGCTACCACCACACACTCTTACTTGCTTTTTACAAGTACTAATATTGGCAGTTTATTGCGATGAAAAAACGTAACCGTACGAACCGGAACAGTCGCAAATGCCCCATCGCCTTTGCATTGGAGATATTCGGTGATAAGTGCCTTTACTGCTGGAAATGATAGAATGGAGCGTGAAATACGACCCGCGACCCGGCGTACCTGACAACATCATCTCAGGTGCACCAGCCAGACTGCTGGAGAGGTCCCACAAGGATCGTGATGAGCTGCTTGGGGCTCACCCGTGAATGATTCAGAACAGAGAGAGTAGAATGATTATTAGATTTCTCAGTGCGATATGCATTGTCTTTGCAATAGTGCTGCAGCCAGGCTGCGCTACCCTGTCCGATGCCGAAGACAGGCGTGGCTCGGGTAAAGTTCAGGTTTACGAACTTCCCAGGGAGACGGTCTGGAACAGTCTCCTGGAGGTATTGGGGACGACCAGCCTGGACATAGTTTCGGAAAATGAAAGCGAGGGCGTGATATTGGCCAGGAGAAAGCTGACATGGTTCAGTTTTGGCGAGAACGTCGCTATCTATGTAGAAGCGATAAATGATAACGCATCGACCCGGGTTGAAGTGGTCAATGTGAAGAGGGTTGAATCCAACACAAACGCACTGGACTGGGATACCAGGATATTCATCAAACTGGATAGAGCGCTCAAGTAAGCTAATGAACAACCACCCGAAGGAGTCGCAGTTTCAGGTTTGAGCTGAAGCGCTGAAAACCGGTTGAAACATGCGTCGGTATTGACTGGGTGTGAGGCCCGTACTGCGCTTGAACAAGCGGCGGAAGAATGTCGGGGCTTCATAACTGACTTCCACGCTGATTTCATCCACAGGGATTTGCCCGGATTCCAGTAGCTGCTTGGCCGCTTCAATGCGCAAGTTTTGTAAATATTCAATAAGTGTCGTGCCGGTCGCTGTCTTGCAGCGCCGCTTCAGGGCGCCAATGTGGACATCCAGGTGGAAGCGACATAGGGACGTGGCTCAGCGGCCAGCCCAGACGGCTCGTCTGTCTCAAGTATCATGGGTTGGCTGCGAGAGCCGGTGGGTGACAATCCCACCCGGCAGTTTGTATTTATAGCTGTAACTCGTGCGGATTATTGTTTGAAGCGCATTAGCCATGCGATTGTATAGTCACCGCACAAAAATGCCCATCTGAGCGATTTTTTACCTGATTTTCAGACCTGGATAACAGAAATCCTACAGCCGCGTTGTTACTGTGGCCGTACTACTGAAGATGGGGAAATACTATGTTGATACTTACCCGCCGTGCAAATGAAGCCATCGTCATCGAATTACCCACCGGTGAAACCATCAAAGTCGCAGTGCTGAGTGTAAAACCTAACCTGGTGCGAATAGGTACGGACGCACCAGACGATATAAAAATTGTTAAGGCCGAACGGCTGGAAGGTCTACAAATAGAGGGATGGATGCCTGCAAAGCAGCATAAAAACACCAGCGACTAGGAGGAGCGTACAACCCGCAACCCGCAGTGAATTATAACGGCTATCTGTGCTGCCGCTGCTATCGGCAGTCCGCCGGATTTCTTAACTCCAACAAACGGCCGGAAATGCTCGTTATGGCCAAGTGCTTTCAGCGATTTTGCAGAGCAACGCGACTTCAATGGCTGTTATATGGTCTAGCGGGGCATTGCCGCTAAACCCTTCAATTTCGCAACCATCACAGTCACCTGATACTGTCCAATCGGTGCGCACCGATACATCCGCGCGCGGATACGCTTTTAAAACCCTCTATTGCATCTGTTTAACGAAAGCTTCAGCCGCTTCAATCGCTTTTGCATCGTCACCATCGTACAAAGCATCAACCAAGCTGCCACAGTAATTCAGTTTAATCGTCTGTTCCATAGCTGATCCCCCTCTCACCCGAAACTCCCTCCTGGTCGTGATGCCGGCGGATCTGAGTGTTCGGGTCTTTGCGAGTTTTCCACCGCTGGGAAGTTCGCTGCTGCCACCAGCTCCACCCGGTTTGGCCTTCTCCAGATCCCTGCTGATCCCACCGATGCGTCGAAAAGCACGCGCCTGCGTTCAGCCCGCAGACCACCATTACAAGGCGAACATTTCCGGCCATGAGCCGTCATTCGCTATTGTACTGTTGAACGGCAGCTTATGCAGTGAGCAGACATTTACCTATTACCTGAAGACCCTCTCACTGCTTCAACACTTCCGAAAAAGGCATGCCGATGGCGCCAGATGGTGGCTTCACACCGAGATAAGCCGCGAGTGTAGGTGCGATATCATACGGCGTGACGGGACGACTCACCGTTACAGCCGACAGGCCAACCCCGGCAAAGATCACCGGCACGAAGGTGTCGTAGCGCCATGGCGAACCATGGGTCGAGGCCACAGTCAAACCGTCGAAGTCGTTAATGAAAACATTCGGCTCGAACACCAGGTAAATGTCGCCGGAGCGCTTCGGGTGGAAATTACGCAGGATCGAGCGCGTCATCAACGTGTCGGGCAGATTGTCCGTGCGCAGTGCCGTGCTGGATACCGCATAAGCGACGCCATCGAACTTCAGTAATTCCCCAGCGACGGCCTGTTCCACCTGTGCCTGGTCCAGCCCCTTAGCGTGGATCAGGTTATGGTTGAGATAGAGGTAAGGTTGATAGAAGGCTTCGATCAGCTCTTCGCCAAGGCCAAACTGCTTTTTCAGGGCCATTATGGCCGGCGTTTTGTCCAGAGCCTTGGTATCGAAGTAATGTGCATTATCGATGCCCAGCCCATGCAGGTACCCAGGTACTTCTGGCTGACCATGATCAGCAGACAACACGATTAGGGTATTTTCGAGTCCAACCTCTTTATCGATGAAGATAAACAGATCGGCCAGCGTACGGTCCAGACGCGCTATGTTGTCTTCGGTCTCCAGGCTGGAGGCGCCGAACAGGTGCCCAACATAGTCGGTGGATGAAAAGCTGATGGCGAGATAGTCAGGCACGTCGTCCTGACCAAGCTGCTCGCTTATCAGTAAGGTCTTGGCGAAATCCAGTGTCAATTCGTCACCGGCGGGGCTTAAGGTCAACCTTGTGGTGAAGTATTTGTCATCAGTCTTACCGTAGGCGTGCGGGAAGGTTCGCCCAAAACCCGGAAAGTCGGTTTCATAGTCGCGGTCATCCGCATCGCCGAACAGATACTTCGCCTGTGGATGCATTAGGGCCCAGGACTTGTCTGCATAGGCCGTGGCGGGCTTGCGCGCGTTCCACTCGTTCACCCAGTCAGGATATTGCTGGTAATAATAACTACTGGTAACAAACTCACCACTGGCTTTGGAAAACCAGAAGGCCTTGCCAACATGCCCGGCCAGTGAGACAGCGCCGCGATCCTTCACCGACACAGCGAAGATCTTCGATCGCCCGGCAAAATGGATGGCCATCTCGTCACTGAAAGTGGAGCTGAGAATATTATTCGGAGATCGACCATCCGCCTTGGCCGCTCTCTGTGTCGGGTCAATCTCGGTCTTGGTATCCACGTCAGCACCAACGGTGAGCAAGCGATAGTCGGGATCCTCGATATTGTAGACGAGGCGATCCAGTTCACGATCAAACCAGACGTTGGCAACCATGCCGTGGACCGCAGGTACGGTTCCGGTGGCCAGAGACGTGTGACCCACAATGGTCTCGGTATTGGCGTGCTGATAATGGGCATTAGTATAGTGAATACCCTGTCCCATCAGATAACGAAAGCCGCCGTCACCCAGAACATTGGAGAAGCGGCTCGGCAGATCGCCGCGCAGGGCATCGACTGTGATCTGCAGGACCAGTTTCGGTTGTTCACCCGCAAAAGCAATGGTTACGGTTACAGGCAAGACCGAAAGTGCCAATGCGAAAACCACTTGGACAAGCGTGAATTTGTATTTTATTGCGCCCATGAACTATTAACCTCTGATCTTTGTGAATAAATAGAACCTCAGGCCCGAATAGTCCAACACGTCATTCGCAATATTCATGTGAATGCCTGGAAACGATCGCACCCTCTCTGTTCAGCATCGCGATCTGTGGCTCCTCCTATTTATCAGCGACCAAATCTGTTGTTGATTACACCGGACCGGATAATTAACACTATCAAACACATTTACACAGTGAAATGCACTAAGTTAAGCCTGTAACTTCTTCGCATGCCCATATTTTGCAATTTCCATCCGTGCTTGCTGTCGAGGTCTATCCAATCGCGGATAAGGCTTTGTCCTGCGTTTGACTGCCCTCAGTTCGATCCTTCCGGGTCGATCGGCTACCCGTATTTGCGCAATGAGTACCAGCAGGGTTGCCGTATCTTCATCAGCTGCAGAGAGAAACTGACCTTGACTCCACGCCACCCAAATCTGCAGCGTATGCTTGAAGATTGAAAAAATGGTTGGCATCGACAGTTTGAACCTGTTTGGCAAGGTGACGTTGCTGTTGGGCAGATCGACAGTTAAAGTTATGTCCCTTCTTCTTCCCTTTCAATAAATTAGCGCATCACGCTCGTATCGCTGGGGCTGAACTTAGTGCCATTCAACTATAGACTAATCCAAGCAATTAACCGCTAAACTTACGGATTGCAGGAGATCAGATCTACCGATTAAGTAAGTGGAAATATCTATGCAGAGAACATTTAGCTTGCACACATGAAGGTCCGACCAGGGTGTGCGACGTGCGAAGGCGGTGTTTTCCAGTGGGTGAGAGACCCAACCGGCCGCTGCCGAACAGCCACAGGTACCGGGTTCACGGTGACTAATCCATCTATAAACTTCGGGTTCACGCCTACTAAACCAGCGGAATCCTTCCATATATTCTCGGAAAGACCCGGTCCAAAGAGACCAATTGACAAGTCGGTGGGTGATGTCAGACGGGTTGCTGTATTGTTCGTTGCAAGAAAGGTCAACGAAGCGATATCAAAGTTCGCAAGTGAGGTACCATTAAAGCTCAATACCGAGACGTATGACAGTGTTCCTGCTGCGGCATCCACAACACCAGGGTCACCGAAGAGTTTCGGAAAGGGAATAGTGCGAGATATGGTTTTTCTTAAAGCCGCGGCTCGACAAACAGCGAATGCAACTGGTATTAGAGTGCTAAATCTCATATTCTCGCTATTTTGCATTGAACTAAAGAGTACGACTAATCATGAAAACATTAATCTGTTTTGCATTGTGCGTTGTATTATTGGGCGGCTGCACGAACTACAGGCAAACCCACCTGAAAAGTGGTGAGGTCGGTTATAGCCTCCAGTGCAGCAGCTTTGGATCAAAATCGTGGAATTCCTGTTATGTTATGGCAGGAGACATCTGCGGGACTAGAGGCTATGAAGTGCTTTCAAAAGTCGGCGATTCCTCTGAACGGTACGCGAAGCACCTCTGGATCAAATGCAAATAAACGGCTGTGATACCCGGCCATGACGTTCTGGATTATTTAGAAAACAGACCTTGTAACGGCGAAGTGCTATTTCAACAGGCTTGATCTGACAAACGATGTCAATTCTCTAATGCCCGAGATCGGCCAAAGAACGAAACGAGCATTTCCGGCCAGAAGCTGCCCTCCGCAGAACTGAAATAAAGAAGACTCGAAGGCCGCTATCTGCCACGCGGATTTAAAATAAAAAAAGGGCCGACACTCGGCCAGGGGTTATAACTGAATCTGGTGTTTGAGGCGTTCAATGGCAATTAACGCCGAGCTATTTTTACAGCGATCCATTATGCCTGGGTAGCGAGTGACCAGTTAACCTGATCACCGGCGTAATTCTTGCTGATCGACCGAGTACGGTCAGTTACCTGCCGTTCGACGACCTCTCGAACCGCCGTGGTTGTTTGGGTCGGCATACGGATAAACGTCACTACGCCCCTTCCAATGGTATTCACGACTGGCAAAGACCCTGCCCCCTATGTTTGCGACGCTCCGCCTGATCCAGGACCTTCTCGTCAGCCGCCGGGCCTGGCGATGGAGTCCCGGAGAGCTGCCTCGATTGTCGACGTCGTTTGGATCGAACCGAGATCAATACCGAGCTCCACGATGGTCTGTGCGATTGGCGGCGAAATGCCCGAGATGATCGTCTTGCACCCCATCAGCACGGCCGCCTTCGCGATCTTGATCAGGTGATTCGCGACCGCGGTATCGACGACCGCGACGCCACCGATGTCCAGCAAGAGCGTGCTCGCGCGGGTGTCGGCGATGCTGGACAGAGCCTTGTTCATGATGTCGACGGAGCGCTTGGAATCGACGATACCCACGATGGGCGCGAACAACACGCCGTCCCAGATTTTCGTCACTGGCGTGGACATCTCGAGCAGAGCAAGGCTTCTCTTCTGGACTTCGAGGGTGATGTCAGACGCGAACTTCACGACTTTGAGGGGCCTTCCCTCCATGTCAAAGATCGGATTGTAGGAAGCCTGGAGCCAGATCTCCGCCCCATCCTTGTTGATCCGCTTGAACTCATCGGCGTCGTACTCACCGCGACCCAGCTTCTGCCAGAACTGGGCATACTCCAGCGATTCCGCGTATCCGGGATCGCAGAAGATCCTGTGGTGCTTCCCGACGATCTCATCGAGGCTGTACCCGAAGATGCGGAGGAAGTTCTCGTTCGCCGTAATCACCGTGCCGTCCAGCTCGAACTCGATCACAGCCTGCGCCCTTTCGATGGCGCGGACCTTCCCTTCGAACTCGGCGATCTGGAGCTTCGATGCGGTGATGTCCGTCGCGAACTTCACGACCCTGACCGGTTTTCCGTCCTTGTCGAACACCGGGTTGTAGGAAGCCCGGAGCCAGATCGCCTTGCCTCCCTTCGCCAGCCTCTTGAACTCCGCGGCGTGGTACTCGCCGCGGCCGAGCTTTTCCCAGAACCTGGCATACGCATCCGATTCCACGTAGTCTGCATCGCAGAACATCCGGTGGTGTTTGCCGACGACCTCGTCGAGTTCATATCCGAAAATGCTGAGGAAGTTCTCGTTCGCCGACACCACCGTTCCGTCGAGGTCGAACTCGATGATCGCCTGTACCCTGTCGAGTGCCTGATAGATGGCCAACAGGTCGTCGGGTGCCATCGTCGCCTTCTGGACGTCCTTCATCGTTTTTGCTCCGTGAGACTGAAATCGGTTTAAGGTATCATTGTAAAGGATAGTAGGCTACGAGGCCCGCATGAGCACCACCGAAGCCAGATACACCACCCCTCCCCACGAGCGACCCCCTTCGCAGCCCGAACTCCACGAGCCCTGCATCCGCGTAATGGCGCCCGGGCGGGGTAAGGAGCTTCCGTTCGACTGCTGGACCGCCTGCTTCCGCTGCATCGCGGAAACGAGCTGATCCGGGCGGCCGGATGCCCCTCTACGCCGACATCCCCCGAGTCGCCATCCAGGTGAGCCGCGATGTCGTGGTGGCCTCGATCCAGGGCGACCTCGACGACGACATCCTTGCCCGGTTTCGGGAGGATCTGCTGCGCCGCATTCACGAGACGGGCTCACGCGGGGTCATCCTTGACGCCTCCGGCCTCGAAACACTTGATTCCGATGAATTCGCCGCTCTGCGCCGCATCATCACGATGAGCACGATCATGGGAGCGGAGTCAGTGCTGGTGGGCCTGCGACCGGGGGTCGTCTCCGCCCTGATCGAGGCGGACGTCGACGTGGACGGCCTGCGGTCTGCCATCAACCTGGACTCGGCCTTTGCCCTGCTCCAGCCGGCGCCCGAAAGCGAAGCGGGAACCGAACCGGACGCCGACCGGGACGACGACCTGCCGCTGGAGTCCGGGCAGATGCCAGGGAACGAGCAATGAGCGCCGAACTGCACCGGACGATCCGTACTGAAATAGACGCGAGCCGCACCGTGCTCGAATCGTCCCTGTACTCCCGGGAAGCGGGCTTCGACGAGACGCCAAGCCGCATGATCGCCACCGCGGTCTCCGAGCTGGTGCGCAACATCCTGAAGTACGCCGGCACCGGAGAGATCCGGCTGCGCCGGGTGAAAGGAATGGGCGGCCGCGGGATCGAGATCGAGGCGGTAGATCAAGGCCCCGGCATCGCGGACTGCGAGGCGGCGATGAGTGACCACTTTAGCTCCGGGGGCACCCTGGGGCTGGGCCTGCCCGGCGTGAAGCGCATGATGGACGAGTTCTCGCTGGAATCGACTCCCGGGAAGGGCACCCGGGTGACGGCGCGCAAGTGGATCTGATCGTGGACGAGCTGCTGGAACATTCGAGTTCAATCCGGCCTTGCCTGGGTGAACGGCTGAGCGGAGACGCGGTGGTGATCCGGCCGCTAGAGCAGGGCCTCTTCGTGGCCATCGTGGACGTGCTGGGCCACGGGCCCGAGGCCCACGAGCTGACCCACGTGATCGACGCCTACCTGGCTCGCTACGAGACGTCCGAAGTGTCCGGCCTGATGATGCGCCTCCATCAACACCTGAAGGGCACACGTGGCGCTGCCGTGGGCCTCTGCGCCATCGACGCGGCCACGGGTCGAATCGACTACGTCGGCATCGGAAACACCGCAATGCGTCGCTTTGGCAAAGCGGAAACCCGACTCGTCTCGCAGAGTGGCGTCCTGGGCCAGAACATGCGCACGCCCCGGCCCCAGACCCTCCAACTGGAGCCGGGGGACCTGATCGTCCTCTATACTGACGGTGTGAGCGACCGTTTCACATCGGCCGACTATCCCGGTGTCTTGCACCACGCGCCAAAGGAGGTGGCAAGCAACATCGTCCAGCGCTTTGGCAAGAACCACGACGACGCCGCCTGCATCGCCGTGCGGTACAACGCATGATCGCGCTCGGGCAGATCGACCTCCAACACCGAACATCGGTTTACGACGCGCGCAACAAGGTCCGTAGCCTCGCGAATGCACTCGGCTACGACCCGATCGAGACGACCCGCCTCGCAACCGCAGTCTCCGATGCCGCTCGGCAGCTGCGCCGCAACAACCTCGAGCCGTGCATCGTGGTCGCCCTGGCGATGGAGCTCTCCCCGCCGCAGCTCGTCCTCGACTTCAGGTCCCGCGGCGAGACCCCGGAGATCACCGGACTGGCGGGATTCTTCGACGGCCTGAGCCGGGCGGGCGCCCGGGACGGCTTGCAGAGCCTTCGCGCGCTGAAGTGGCTGCCGAATCCAGCGTTCGAGGCGACGAACGCATTCGTCGCCGAGCAGCGCGGGCGAATCCAGAACCTCTCCCGCGAGGAGCT
>Ga0316197_10001606_pt1 | contig 16059 bp, 11 predicted proteins | sample OudBiesiAoxic_MG_FD_204939 | JGI IMG/M metagenome (GOLD analysis project Ga0316197, IMG submission 204939) | Coastal sediment microbial communities from Oude Bieten Haven, Netherlands - site A oxic | ecosystem: Environmental > Aquatic > Marine > Coastal > Sediment | place: Netherlands... | reverse complement strand
ACCGATCCCGTTTGACGGCGCGCGGGCCTATTTCAGATTTGATCCGGCCGAGGGTGTCCTGGAGTTTGATGAGCTTTCCGTACAAAGCAAATGGGTCAGTGGCCGGGCAGAGGGTAACGCGGTGCTAGGGGGCATTCAGGATGGCAAACTGACTGATCTGGTGGGGCAGCTGGAATTCCGGGATCTGGTGGCAAACCCTGCCGGGCTGTATGACGCACCGGTGTCGCTGAGCGAGGCTGATATTGATTTCCGCGTCAAGCTTGATCCGTTCAAGGTCACGCTGGGCCGGTTGCAGATTGTCGATAATGACCAGACGCTGCAGGTGGACGGGGAACTGTCGTCAGATGATGATGGCTGGCATGTCGCGGTCGACGGGCGCATGGACGGCATCGCGCCGGACCGGCTTTTGACGCTCTGGCCCGAAAGGCTGAAACCCAAGACCCGCAAATGGATTGTGGACAATTTGCATGATGGGCGCGCCAGCAACATAGATATCGCGTTTCGGCGGCAGCCAGATGCCAAGCCGGACCTCTATCTCGCCTTCGATTTCGAAGATGTCGAAGTTCGGTTTCTCAAGACATTCCCGCATGCCAAAGGTGGGCGCGGGCATGGCGTGCTGGCCGATAATCGTTTTGTGGTAAACATAGACGGCGGCACGGTGCTGGCACCGCAAGGGGGGGCAGTCACGCTTGAAAGCTCTGCCTTCATCATGCCGGACGTGAGAGTCAAACCCGCGCCTCTGGGGGTCGTGCGGCTCAAGACCAGATCAACCGTCACCGCCATGCTGTCGATGCTCAACTTGCCTCCCATCAACGCGATGGACAAAGCCCGCTTGCCGGTCACGCTTGCAGATGGGCAGGCGTTGCTTGAAGGCACGCTGGACTTTCCGATCCGCAAAGGCGGCAAACCCGAGGATGTCAATTTTGCTGCCACAGGCAAATTGTTGAATGTACGGAGCGACACGCTTGTAAAGGACCGCGCGTTACGTGCGCCGGAGATGTCATTTGAGGCCAGCAACAAAAACCTGACTCTGACCGGCGCAGGGCAGCTGGACGATGTTAGATTTGACGCGACATGGTTACAGCCGATTGGCAAAGGCAGCTCCCAAAGCAATCTGCGCGCAAATGTCGCCTTCACCCCGGATGCGCTGGCGGCGTTCAACATTGCGTTGCCCCCGGGTATGATATCCGGCAGCGGGACAGGGGCGCTCACCGTTGATCTGGAGCGCGGCCAGCCGCCAAAGTTCGCCTTGAGTTCCGATTTGCGTGGCCTGCGTGTCGCGGTGCCGCAGATATCGTGGGTGAAGCCGGCAGCCGGCGCGGGGCGTTTGCAGGTCTCAGGCAGGCTGGGCACCCCGCCGCAGGTGGATGTACTGCAGGTTGAGGGTGCCGGGTTGCGGGCCGCTGGCTCTGTCCAGCTGAACGGCAGTGGCGGGCTGGAGCGGGTGCGTTTCGACCGTCTTGCGATGGACAACTGGTTGGATATTCCCGTCGATTTGATTGGTCGCGGCAAAGGGCAGTCGGTGCAGGTCGTGGTGCGTGGAGGCCGGATCGATCTGCGCAACGCCCGGTTCGGTAAGGGCCGTCCGCCGACCGGACCGGTGCCACCGATGTTGCTGGCGCTGGATCGATTACAGATCACCGATCAGATTGCGTTGACCGGCATGACCGGACGGTTCGATCTCAACAGCGGGCTGGATGGTGCTTTCAATGCGCAAATCAATGGCAGCACGCCTGTTCAGGGGCGGGTGGTCCCGCAAAACGGGCGCAGTGCGGTTCAATTGACGTCACAGAACGCGGGCGGTGTTTTGCGCGCGGCAGAGATCGTCCGTCAGGTCGACGGCGGCTCGATGTCGCTGACGCTGCTGCCTGTGGGTTCCGGTGGTGCTTTTGACGGGCGGCTTCAGCTCAAGGGGGTTACAATCCGGGACGCACCTTCCATTGCCGCCCTGGTAAATGCGATCTCGGTTGTCGGGCTGGTCAATGAACTCAATGGCGATGGCATTTATTTTGATGATGTGGAAGCCGATTTTCGCCTGAGCCCCAACCGCGTTACGCTGACCTCGGCCAGTGCTGTGGGCAACAGTATGGGCATTTCGATGGACGGTGTTTTTGCGACGGACACCGGGCGGATCAGCATGCAGGGGGTGATTTCGCCTGTTTATCTGCTCAACAGCATCGGCAGTATTCTTACGCGCAAGGGCGAGGGATTGATTGGGTTCAATTACGCATTGCGCGGCACCGCACAGGATCCGTCTGTCTCGGTCAATCCGCTTTCAGCGCTGACCCCGGGCATGTTCCGCGAGATTTTCAGGGCACCGCCGCCCGCCTTGCCAAATGTTGAAGGCGTCAGCCGTTCAACGCTGCCCGCACCGCCACCGGATCCTGCACAAAATGAGGTTGTCCGGCCCGGCGAGGATCGCTAAGCCGCGCGGCATGAAGCTGAGTGATTTTGATTTTGATCTGCCGGAGGCGCTGATTGCGACGCGACCCGCGGTGCCGCGCTCATCCGCGCGTCTGCTGGTGGCGCAGGGGGCCGCGCTGCAGGATCAGCATGTAACCGATCTGCCGGACTGGCTGCGCGCCGGGGACCGGCTGGTGCTGAACGATACCAAGGTCATTCCCGCCCGGCTGACGGGTCTGCGTCACCGCGACAGCGCGCAGGGGCCGGTGCAGGCGCGGATTGAGGCGACTTTGCTGGAGCCGCGCAGTGACGGAACCTGGGCCGCGCTGATCAAACCGCTGAAGAAGCTAAAATTGGGTGAAGAGGTGGTGTTCAGCGCTGATCTGCGCGCGAGGCTGGAAAGCACAGCGGACGGGCAGGGCCATTTGCGGTTCAACTGCACAGGTGAAGATTTTGATGCGGCCCTGAATGCGGCGGGCGCGATGCCGCTGCCGCCGTATATTGCCGCCAAACGCCCGGCTGATGCGCAGGACCTGACCGATTATCAAACCGTCTTTGCACGGCATTCGGGTGCAGTGGCCGCGCCAACAGCCTCGTTGCATTTTGATGCGGCTCTGCTGGATGCGCTGAGGGCAAAAGGCGTGGAGTTCAGCCATGTCACGCTGCATGTCGGCGCAGGGACTTTTCTACCGGTGAAGGTTGATGACATCGCGCAGCACAAAATGCATGCCGAATGGGGCAAAGTCAGCGCGCAGGCCGCCGCTGAGATCAACGCAACGAAAACAGCGGGCGGGCGGATCATTCCTGTCGGGACAACCGCGCTGCGGCTGATTGAAACAGCGGCGCGGAGCGGAACGCTGGGCGCGTGGGAGGGGAATACCGACATTTTCATCACCCCGGGGTTCAAATTTCAGATCACCGACGCGCTGATGACAAATTTCCATCTGCCCAAGTCAACCCTGATGATGCTGGTCGCCGCCCTTATCGGTCAGGATCAGATCAAGGATATCTACGCCCACGCCATTGCCGCACAGTATCGCTTTTTCTCTTACGGCGACGCATCACTGCTGATCCCGGAGAGTCCAAAACCGACCTGAGTGTCGTTTAAGGAACTGAAGCGGGTGCCCAACCGGTTCAGGGAGGGGGCACCGCGCAGAAAGGATTCGGGTCATGATACAGGTACTTTCCAGCGCATGGGCCTTGTTGCTTGGCATGTGCCTGCTGATGATCGGCAACGGCATGCAAGGCACATTGTTGGGTATCCGCGGGGGGCTTGAAGGCTTCTCAACCTTCCACATGTCCATTGTCATGTCGGCGTATTTCGTCGGATTTCTTGGCGGTTCTCGCTTGGCACCTGGCATGATCCGGCGAGTCGGGCATGTGCGCGTTTTTGCGGCGCTTGCCTCGCTCATCTCAGCGGTGATGATCCTCTACCCGACCTTCCCGAACGTAATCGTCTGGTCGCTTGGTCGGGTTCTGATCGGATTTTGTTTTTCTGCCGTCTACGTGACGGCTGAAAGCTGGCTCAACAATGCGGCGACAAACGAGAACCGGGGGCAGGCCCTGTCGCTCTACATGATCGTGCAGACCCTCGGGATTGTTCTGGCGCAGGCGCTGTTGCTGACGGCAGATCCGTCGGGCTTCGTGCTCTTCGTTATTCCATCCGTGCTCGTTAGCATCGCCGTGACACCGATCCTGCTGTCAATCAGCCCGACCCCTGTCTTTAGCACAACAAAACCCATGAGCCTGCGCGAACTGGTCAGTTTTTCGCCTTTGGGTTGTGTGGGCATGTTCCTGTTGGGGGGCGTATTTTCAGCGCAATTCGGCATGGCATCGGTCTATGGGGCCGAAGCAGGGCTCTCCGTGGCCCAGATTTCCATCTTTGTCGCAATGTTTTTTGTGGGTGCCGTGATCTTGCAATACCCCATCGGCTGGATCTCGGACCGCGTGGACCGCCGCGCATTGATCGTGGTCGTTTCTATAATTGGCGGTGCCGGATCAATACTGGGTATGTTGCTTGGTCATGTCTTTCCCGTGCTTCTGGCCTCGGCATTCGTTGTCGGGGGCATGTCGAATCCGCTCTATTCGCTTTTGATTGCCCATACCAATGATTTTCTTGAGCATGAGGACATGGCGGCAGCTTCTGGTGGATTGATATTTATCAATGGCTTAGGGGCCATTCTTGGACCGATCATCACTGGCTGGATGATGGGTACCGCTTTGGGGCCCGGCGGATTCTACCTGTTCACGGCAGTGCTGTTTGTCTTGCTGGCCGGTTACGCCGTGTACCGCGCCACGGCGCGCCCTGCGATCCCGGTGGACGAAACCGGCAGCTATGTTGCAATCAGCCCCACCTCCACGTCCGTCGCGGTTGAGTATGCGCAGGAATATGCCATCGAAAGCGATCAGGAGGACGAAAATGCCGCAAACTGAGGCAAATTGTGACGCTTTTGTTGCAAAACGTGTGTGTTCAAACGGGTATCATAGATCCTAGGCTGATCCTGTGTCAGTGGGGGGTAATTGGTAAAGGAGTTACGGACATGAAAGGTCCTGAAGACATTTTACGATTTTGGGTTGACGAGGTTGGGCCTAAAGGCTGGTACGACACTGATCCGAAGCTGGATAAGAAAATCCACGATGAATTTCTTGAGACGTGGGAAGCGGCATGCGAGGGCAGGTTTTCGCTCTGGCTGACTTACCCGTCCGGGACGCTCGCGTATCTCATCCTGATGGATCAGTTTCCGCGCAACATGTTCCGGGGGGACGACAAGGCGTTCTCCAGTGACCGCGCAGCGCTGGCCGCAGCGAAATCAGCGATCAAGAAAAACTGGGACACGCGCATCGATGCGCCAGCACGGCAGTTCTTTTATCTGCCCCTGATGCATTCGGAAAACCTGTGTGATCAGGACCGGTGTGTGCGCCTGCTTTGCGATCGTATGCCCGACAGCGACAGCAATCTGCTGCATGCGCGCGCGCATCGCGAGATCATACGCAAATTTGGGCGGTTCCCATACCGTAACAAGGCGCTGTCGCGCATGACCACCGCGTTAGAGAGAATGTTCGTCGACAATGGCGGATACGGTGCGATTGTCCGGGCGCTTCAATCAGGCGGGCAAGCAGCCTGAAGACAATCCCGTTAGCGGGATGATGCGACGTGCCCCTGGCCGGGGGCACGGTCGGCTGCGCGACGAGTAGCGCCTAACCAGCTGGTGAGAGCCCGGCTCTCCCTTTCCCTACGTCATTCTCTTGGTTGTGGCTGTTCCGAAATTAGTTTAGCGGTAAACTACATTTCTTACGACCAATTCTGAGAGGTTCTGACATGGCTGCGAAATCCTTTGATCTGATTGTCATCGGGGCAGGGCCGGGCGGGTATGTCGCCGCGATCCGCGCGGCACAGCTTGGGATGAATGTTGTCATCGTTGAGCGCGAGCACCTCGGCGGTATTTGCCTCAACTGGGGCTGTATCCCGACCAAGGCCTTGTTGCGCTCGTCAGAGGTGTTTCACCTGATGCACCGCGCCAAGGAATTTGGCCTCAAGGCAGACAACATCGGGTACGATCTTGATGCAGTCGTGAAACGGTCCCGGCAGGTTGCCGGGCAACTCACCAGTGGCATCGGCCATCTGATGAAAAAGAACAAAGTCACCGTGGTGATGGGCGAAGCGAAACTGACCGGCAAAGGCAAGGTCAGCGTCAAGACAGATAAGGGCACCGAAGACCTGACCGCCAAGAACATCGTGCTGGCGACCGGCGCGCGGGCGCGCAATCTGCCGGGCCTTGAGGCCGACGGCAAACGGGTCTGGATGTACAAGGATGCGCTGCAACCGCCGCATATGCCGAAAAAGCTGCTGGTCATCGGCTCCGGCGCGATCGGAATCGAGTTCGCGAGTTTTTACAACACGCTGGGCGCAGACACGACGGTTGTCGAAGTGATGGACCGCATCCTGCCTGTCGAAGACGAAGAGATTAGCAAGTTTGCCAAGAAGCAGTTCGAAAAGCAGGGCATGAAGATCATGCAAAAAGCCGTGGTCAAGCAGCTGGACCGGGCCACAGACAAAGTGACGACCCATATCGAGGCGAACGGCAAGGTCGAGAAGATCGATTTTGATACCGTGATTTCGGCGGTCGGCATTGTTGGCAATGTTGAAAACCTCGGGCTGGAAGAGCTTGGCGTGAAAATCGACCGCACACACGTGGTGACAGATGAGTTCTGTCGGACCGGCGTTGAGGGGCTTTATGCAATTGGCGACATCGCCGGCGCGCCCTGGCTGGCGCACAAGGCGAGCCATGAAGGTGTGATGGTGGCGGAACTGATCGCGGGTCAGCATGCCCATCCGGTCAAGCCAGAATCCATCGCGGGCTGTACATACTGCCATCCGCAGGTCGCCTCGGTCGGCTTTAGTGAGGCCAAGGCGAAAGAACTGGGCTACGACGTTAAAGTGGGCCGTTTCCCGTTTATCGGCAACGGTAAAGCGATCGCGCTGGGCGAGCCGGAAGGCATGATCAAGACGGTCTTTGACGCCAAAACCGGCGAGTTGCTGGGTGCACATATGGTGGGCGCGGAAGTGACCGAGCTTATTCAGGGCTATGTGGTTGGTCGACAGCTGGAAACCACCGAAGAAGACCTGATGTCCACTGTCTTCCCGCATCCGACCCTTTCCGAGATGATGCACGAAAGCGTTCTGGACGCCTACGGGCGCGTCATTCACATGTAATGCACGCCGGGGTAGCGCCGTGCGCGCAGCCGTGACAGGCTGTGGCTAGAGCAACAGGAGCAGCCCTTTGGTCAGCCTTAACCGCGTCGTCATGGGACCGGCCTCGCGCCGAATGATACAGGCGTTGAACCCCCAAAGCCTCAAGGTGTGCGAAGTTTCAGGCAAATGGGGCGAGATGTTCAACTTCAGGAGCTACGACCAGTTCCGCTTTCCTGAATACGACATCTGTGCGGGCCCCTATATGGACCCGGAAACCGACAAACCCCGCAAGTTTGATCTGGTCCTCGCCAATCAGGTCTGGGAGCATCTGGACCGGCCCTATGCGGCCACCCGCAACGTGCGGCGGATGCTGAAGAAAGGCGGGCATTTTTGGGTCGCGGTCCCGTTCTATATCCCTTTTCACGCGGCCCCGAGGGACAATTCACGCTGGTCGGCGCGTGGGTTGAAAAACCTGCTGATCGAATGCGGGTTCGAAGAGGACCTGATCAGATCGGACCAATGGGGCAATCGCCATGTCGCGCGGCGCAACCTCGAAGATGTCTGGCCGCCGGTCTATGACGCGGAAACCGACGATATCGAGAATGATCCGATGATGCCGGTCTGCGCCTGGGCGATCGCACAGAAAAGCTAGCCCGGCAGGGCATGCTCTATTGCGGCGGGGCGGCTTGACGCATAGCACACGTGGATGCAGACCCGTTCCAGCACACCCTGGTCGTTGATCCTTGCCCTCTGGGGGGCAGGGCTGGGCGCTGCCGCGCAATATGGCAAGGTCAGTGTCATCTTCGATCTGCTGCCTGAGGCCTATCCGGAGGGTGGTGCGCTGCTGGGCTTCGTGGTCTCGCTGGTCGGGGCTGTCGGGATCGTCTTTGGCGTTGTGGCGGGCCTTGTGGTCGCGCGCATCCGGTACCGGCGCGCCCTGCTGGCCGCGCTCTGGGTGGGGGCCGCGATGTCGGCGTTTCAGGCGCTTTTGCCGCCGCTGCCGCTGATGCTGCTCAGCCGCGTGTTTGAAGGTGCGTCGCACTTGGCGATTGTGGTGGCCGCGCCAACGCTGATCGCACAACTGAGCCTGCCACGCGACCGGGGGCTGACGCTGACCCTGTGGGGCACATTTTTTGGTGTCGCGTTTGCGGTGCTGGCATGGCTGGGCCGTCCACTTGCGATGCATTTCGGCGTGTCGGCGCTGTTTTTGGCACATGCTGCCTATATGGCGCTTTTTGCAGTCTATCTTTCGGCGCATCTGCGGCGGTTACCGCCCGAAGCGCCGCAGCCGCCGTTTTCTGTCCGCCAGATTTTTCGAGACCACGCGACCATCTACCGCTCGCCGCGGATCAGCGCGCCTGCCGCAGGATGGCTGTTCTACACGTTTTGCTTTGTCTCGGTGCTCACGGTTCTGCCACCATTTCTGGACCCGGCGCATCGCACGATGATCCTCGGGGCGATGCCGTTGATGAGCATCGCCAGTTCTATGACCATCGGTGTCGCGCTGTTGCGGTTCATCTCGGCGATCCGGGTGGTAGAGATCGGGTTTGCGCTTTCGGCGCTGTGCGTGGTCTGGCTGTGGGCCGTGCCCGGCGCGCCGCTCGCCTGTCTTTCACTGGCCGCCGCCCTTGGGCTGGTGCAGGGGGCCAGCTTTGCGGCGGTACCGCAGCTGAATGACACCGCCGCAACGCAAGCTCAGGCCAATGGGGCGATGGCGCAAATGGGCAATATCGGCAACACGGCTGGCACGCCGGTGATGGCGGCGGTTTTGCTGGGGTTTGGTTATGCGGGCATGCCGCTTGTGGCCGGGCTGGCGCTGGCTGCGGGACTGGCCGTGCACATCTTCCTTGGATATCTGCGGAAAGAAGGTTAATGTTCGCTTTACGTTCTCATTTTTCCATTGGAGAATCCAGCCGAGCCGCCTATGTAGCAAGGCTTAATGGGGGTCTGATATGGCTGAGCTGAAAAATATCGAGGTGCGCGGCGCGCGCGAGCACAATCTCAAGAACATCGACGTCGATATTCCGCGCGACCAACTGGTTGTGATTACGGGGCTTTCGGGCTCCGGTAAATCCTCGCTGGCGTTTGACACGATCTACGCCGAAGGCCAGCGCCGCTATGTCGAATCGCTCAGCGCCTATGCCCGGCAGTTTCTGGACATGATGCAGAAGCCCGACGTCGATCATATCAGCGGCTTGTCTCCGGCGATCTCCATCGAACAGAAAACCACGTCGAAGAACCCCCGCTCGACCGTCGGCACCGTGACCGAGATTTATGACTACATGCGCCTGCTTTTTGCGCGTGTCGGCACGCCCTATTCGCCCGCCACCGGCAAACCCATCGAAGCCCAGCAGGTGCAGGATATGGTGGACCGGGTCATGACCATGGAGGACGGCACGCGTGCCTATCTTCTGGCCCCGATTATCCGCGACCGAAAAGGCGAATACCGAAAAGAATTCATAGAGTTACGAAAGCAGGGTTTCCAGCGCGTCAAGGTAAATGGTGAGTTTTACGATCTTGATGAACCACCTGTATTGGACAAGAAATACCGTCACGATATCGACGTGGTGGTGGATAGGATCGTAATTCGTGAGGGGCTGGAAACGCGGCTTGCGGATTCGCTGCGCACCGCGCTTGATCTGGCGGACGGCATCGCGATCCTTGAAACCGCACCGGCGGAAGGTGAGCCTGAGCGTCAAACCTTCTCGGAGAAGTTTGCCTGCCCGGTGAGCGGCTTCACAATCCCCGAGATTGAACCACGTCTGTTTTCATTCAACGCGCCCTTCGGGGCCTGCCCGGATTGTGACGGTCTGGGGGTCGAACTGTTCTTTGACGAGCGCCTCGTGGTGCCGGACCAGAACCTCAAGATTTATGACGGCGCACTGGCCCCGTGGCGCAAGGGCAAGAGCCCCTATTTCAAGCAGACCATCGAGGCAATTGCGAAGCATTTCCAGTTCAACCAGAACACCAAATGGAAGGACCTGCCGGAGAAAGTGCAACAGGTGTTTTTGTATGGTTCTGGCAAGGAAGAGATCAAGTTTCGCTATGACGAAGGCGGTCGCGTCTACGAGGTCACGCGTGTGTTTGAGGGGGTTATCCCCAACATGGAACGCCGCTACCGGGAAACCGACAGCAACTGGATCCGCGAAGAGTTTGAGCGCTATCAGAACAACCGTCCCTGCGGCACCTGTGAGGGGTACCGGCTGCGCCCGGAAGCGCTTGCTGTGAAGATCGCCGGGTTGCATGCCGGGCAGGTGGTGCAGATGTCGATCCGCGATGCTTTTGACTGGTGCAAGACCGTGCCAGAGCATCTGACGGTCCAGAAAAACGAGATTGCCCGCGCCATCCTCAAGGAAATCCGCGAACGGCTTGGCTTCCTGAATAACGTTGGATTGGAATATCTTACGCTGGCGCGTTCAAGTGGTACGTTAAGTGGCGGTGAGAGCCAGCGCATCCGGCTGGCCTCGCAAATCGGCTCTGGCCTGACGGGGGTGCTCTATGTGCTTGATGAGCCGTCTATCGGTTTGCATCAGCGGGATAATGACCGGCTGCTCCTGACGCTCAAGAACCTGCGCGATCAGGGCAATACGGTGATTGTTGTTGAGCATGACGAAGAGGCAATCCGCGAGGCCGACTATGTGTTCGACATTGGTCCGGGGGCCGGCGTGCATGGCGGGCAGGTGGTCAGCCACGGCACGCCCGCCCATGTTGCAGCCGACAAGAGCTCGATCACCGGGCAATACCTGACTGGCGCGCTGGAAATTCCGGTGCCGCCGACACGCCGTAAGGGCAACAAGAAGAAGGTGCAGGTGGTCAAGGCCACAGGCAACAATCTGCAAAACGTGACGGTGGATTTCCCGCTGGCGAAGTTTGTCTGTGTGACAGGCGTCTCTGGCGGCGGCAAATCCACGCTGACGATTGAAACGCTGTTCAAAACCGCGTCGATGAACCTCAATGGCGCGCGGCAGACGCCTGCGCCCTGCGAAACCATCAAAGGGCTTGAGCATCTCGACAAGGTGATCGATATCGACCAGCGCCCGATCGGGCGCACGCCGCGGTCGAACCCGGCTACCTATACCGGGGCATTCACGCCGATCCGCGACTGGTTTGCGGGGTTGCCCGAAGCGAAGGCGCGCGGCTACAAGCCGGGGCGGTTCAGTTTCAACGTCAAAGGCGGACGTTGCGAAGCCTGTCAGGGTGACGGTGTCATCAAGATCGAGATGCACTTCCTGCCGGATGTCTATGTGGAGTGCGAGACCTGCAAGGGCGCGCGCTACAACCGCGAGACATTGGAGATCAAGTTCAAGGGCAAGAGCATCGCCGACGTGCTGGACATGACGGTTGAGGACGCGCAGACATTCTTTGCCGCCGTGCCGTCGATCCGCGAAAAGATGGACGCGTTGATGCGGGTGGGGCTTGGGTACATCAAGGTCGGCCAGCAGGCGACCACGCTGTCGGGTGGCGAGGCGCAACGGGTCAAGCTGTCGAAGGAACTCAGCAAACGTTCAACCGGGCGCACGCTGTACATTCTTGATGAACCCACGACCGGTCTGCATTTCGAAGATGTGCGTAAGCTTTTGGAAGTGCTGCACGAATTGGTCGATCAGGGTAATTCCGTCATAGTGATTGAGCATAACCTCGACGTTGTAAAGACCGCAGATCACATCATCGATATCGGCCCCGAAGGCGGCGATGGTGGTGGTGCCGTTGTGGCGACAGGCACGCCGGAGCAGGTGGCTGAGGTGGCCGAAAGCTACACTGGGAAATACCTCAAGCCGATGTTGTCCAAACCGACCAAAGTTGCGGCGGAGTAAGGCTGACGCTGTCCCTCGCAGGGCAGCGTCGGCGTTTCAATCAAGGATCGCGCTCACCGCGCCGATCAGGTCCAGAACCTCACGCGTCTGCGCGTCAATCTGATAAACATAACCGCCTGTCCGGGAATAGGTTGCGCGGGGGTCCAGCCCATAACGGCCGGGGTCTCTCAGGATAGAGTATGTGTCCAGACGGTCACCGACCTTGTAGGGATAGGTCAGCTTGCTGCCGCCATAGGCCTTTTTTGTCTGACCGGGCGGAACACAGGGCACCGCTTTTTTCGCGAGGCCGGGTGGGCAGCCTTTGGATTTTGCCTCAACCATTGGTGCGGCGAACACGGCCGCCACAACAGCGAGGCCTTTTAATACGAAATTCATCTTGCTCTCCAGCATGGGTACGTCTCGTTAAACGATCTATGTGTAGAACGGTTCCGCAAATAATTTCCGTCGGCGATTTCGCGCTTCTCAGGGGGCGCAGAGGCACAGATCCAGTAGCCGCGCAAACTCATCCTGCTCCAGCGTATCAAACTGGCCGGTCAAGGTTTCCAGTTCGGTCGCTCGCCGCGTGCCAAGCATAGGGTCTGCGAAGAGGTGGAACTTCTCAGAGATGTCGGCATCGCTGAGTGGCATATCGGTATCACCGCGCGGGGTTCGTGGCTCCGCCGCGAAGGTTTGACCGTCCTGAAGTGTCAGGCTGACCTGCGCCCAACGTTTACCGACTGATATTGCGGTCAGGTGCGGGTCGTCGACCAGCGCAGTTGCCTTGCTGATACGCAGGATTTCGGGGTCTTGCAGCGTCTCTTCCGCCAGTTCAGCGGCCCCAACCTGTCCACGCACAATCATCGCGGCCACCGGGAACGCGATCGCATAGGCAAATTCGTCTGGAGTGGCAGGGGTGTGCCCTGCGAGCCGCGTTGCATTGTGGAATGTCTTGATTTCGACGCAGGCGATCTGGCTGTGGTGCAGCCCATGATGTGCCATCAGATCGGCAACGGCATCGATGCTGGGATGCGCCCAGCGGCAGCAGGGATAGGGCTTGTAGTGCGTATCTTCAACAACGCGCCAGTTCTGGCCCAGATCCTCCCAGAATTCCTCAGACTCTTCGCAGGTCAGGGCAGGGGCCCCGGTAAATCCGGCCTGTGCGAGATAGGCCGCCGTTAGTCCCGATGGCGCGCCCCAGCCGACGCCATCGCGGAGCATTGTCGGATGGTCAATGCAGCGCATCATCTGGCTGCGGGGCCCGTGATATTCGCCGATCCCGGCGGCGTGTCTGATCTGCTCGGGCGTACATCCCAAGGCGCGCGCGCAGGCTGCTGCGACGCCCACCGCCGTCCATGCACCCGAAGTGTGATAATCGGCGCAGGTTGCGTGTTGGGCCAGCCCGGCGCGGTAGCTGACCTCGTAGGCAATGGCCAGAAGGGTTGCGAAGCGTGCGCCTGTCATTGGAGGGTCCGCCACCTCCGCCATCGCCAGCAGTGCCGGAAAAACAGCCGAGCCTGCGTGACCTTTGCACGGTGATGTGCCGTCATGGGCATCAACTGCATCGACGGTAAACGCGCCCGCCATTGCCGCACCGGCAGGGCTGACCCGACCGCCATGCATCAGGATGCGCGCCGCGCCAGCGCCGCCGGGGCCGAACAGCGCAAGTGCGCCTTGTCGCGCCGCATCGGCCATCTGGGTGCCCGCGGCCACAGCGGCCACGCCCATCGTGTCGGTGAACGAACGTCGCAAGACGGCCAGTACCGGATCCGGCAAGGCGTCGTAGGTCAGATCAGCGGTGAAGGTCTGAAAGGGCAGGCGCATCATACGGCCTTCGCTGGGAGAGTTGCGCCCATCCTAGGCAAGATTCACCAAACCTATCGCCTGATTGCGACCTCAGCCGCCGCGCCCGCGCTTTTCGAAGCGGGGCAGCATCGCGCTGAAATCACGGCCCTTGCCGTCTTCGTCTTCGACAAACTGCTGATAGAGATCATTCGCGAGCGCACCCATCGGTGTGTCAGCATCGACGATCTCTGCGGCCTGTTGTGACAGCCCCAAATCCTTGAGCATCAATTCGGCGGCAAATCCCGGGGCATATCCATTGTCGGCGGGGGACTGTGGCCCGACACCGGGGGCAGGGCAGTAGGCATTCATCGACCACGAATACCCCGAAGATGTGCTGACCACGTCAAACATCTTTTGCCGGTCCAGCCCCAGCTTGTCCGCCAGCGCAAAGGCTTCACAGGTGGCGATCATCGTGGCGCCAAGGATCATGTTGTTGCAAATCTTGGCGGCCTGACCGGCACCCGCGCCGCCACAATGCACTGCCTTCTGGCCCATGATGTCAAAGAGCGGCTTGGCCTTGGCGAAAGCGGCGTCGGACCCGCCGGCCATGAATGTCAGCGTGCCGCCTGCCGCACCGCCGATGCCACCGGAGACCGGCGCGTCGATGGCCAGCAACCCGGCATCCTCTGCCGCCTGAGACGTGTTGCGAGCGCTTTCCACATCAACGGTGGAGCAATCCATGAACAGCGCGCCTTGCGGCATCAACGGGATTGCCTCGGCCGCGACCTGCCGCAGAATGGAGCCGTTGGGCAGCATGGTGATGACAACATCCATACCGCTGGCCGCATCCGCCAGCTCCTTGGCAACACTCACGCCGTCTGCGGTTGTGCCGACAACGTCATAGCCCGTCACACGATGCCCGGCCTTGGCGAGATTCGCTGCCATCGGCGCCCCCATGTTGCCGAGACCGATAAAGCCAATTTTCAGTGCACTCATTGCGGGTTCTCCAGTGTCAGGGCGTCTTTGCCCAGGGGTTGCAGCATCTTGGCCATTGCGGCGACCGGCACATCGCTGTCCGCGAATTGCCAGCTTGGATTGCGGTCCTTGTCGATAATTGCCGCCCGTATGCCTTCGAGAAAGTCGCCATGCTCCATGGATCGGTAAGTGAAGCGGTATTCCAGATCGAGCGCTTTGGCGATGCTGATGGACGGTCCCCGCAGGCGGTGGATGATCTCGATTGTGCAGGCCATCGACAGGGGTGCATTGCGCTGAATGGCCTTGAGTGCGTCCTGCGCGAACGCGCTGTCACTTGCACGCAGGCGGTTCTTCACATCCAACAGGCTTTCACCTGAGAAATGCGTCTCGATCTGCTCCATCAGGGCAGAGAGCTTGCCGTCCGGTGCCGCTGCTTTCTGATCTTCGAGCAGGCCAATGTCGCCTGACTTCTCAAGCTGATCGATCAGATCCGGCCAAACTGTTTCATCGGCGTAAATATCTGCAAAGCCTGCAAAAATTGCATCACCTGCGTTCATTCTGGCACCTGTCGTGCCCAGGTATTCCCCCAGCCGCCCGGGGGCGAGGGCAAGCATCAGCGTACCGCCCACATCGGGCACCAACCCAATGCCGCATTCGGGCATGGCGATCTGGCTGCTGTCGCCGACCACACGGTGCGATCCATGGCAGCCAATGCCGACGCCACCGCCCATGGTGAAACCCTGCATGAATGACACAACAGGTTTGGCATAGTTGAATATCTTGGCGTTCAACCGGTATTCGTCAGACCAGAACTTGCGGCCATAGCCATAGTCCCCCTTGGTGCCGGTGGCGTACATCTCGGCGATGTCACCACCTGCGCAAAACGCCCGGTCACCGACAGCATCGATGATGATCAGCTTCACCTCGGGCGCGTCTCGCCACGCATCAAACGCGTCTTCAATGGCCAGACACATCTCGTAGGTCATCGCGTTGAGCGCTTCGGGCCGGTTAAACGTGATCCGGCCCGCGTGGCCGGTGATACGGATGTTGATATCGCTCATCTGTTTTTCAGCATGTCGCGCGCGACGATGACGCGCATGATCTCGTTGGTGCCTTCAAGGATCTGGTGCACCCGCAGATCGCGAACCAGTTTTTCGATCCCGTAATCGGCAAGATACCCGTATCCGCCATGAAGTTGCAGGCACTGGTCCACGATGCGGCTGCCCGCCTCGGTCACAAACTTTTTGGCCATCGCACAGAACTTTGTCGCATCCGGCGCGCCGGTGTCGAGTTTCCACGCCGCCTGCCGGAGGAACGTGCGGGCGGCCTGAAGCTCGATCTCCATGTCCGCGAGCCGGAATTGCAGGCCCTGAAACTGGTCGATGGGTTTGCCGAACGCTTTGCGGTCGCCCA
>Ga0316197_10001605_pt1 | contig 16069 bp, 8 predicted proteins | sample OudBiesiAoxic_MG_FD_204939 | JGI IMG/M metagenome (GOLD analysis project Ga0316197, IMG submission 204939) | Coastal sediment microbial communities from Oude Bieten Haven, Netherlands - site A oxic | ecosystem: Environmental > Aquatic > Marine > Coastal > Sediment | place: Netherlands... | reverse complement strand
CCCATTCTGTCCGGCGCCGTTGGCAATCGAATTTGGGAGACCATCTAGAATCCGACGAGAAGTCTGCGGATCATCGCCTCAGCCTGCTCGCCGTAGCTGTGTCCGAAGAGATTGTAGTGGTTGAGCACGTGGTAGAGGTTGTAGAGGTCGCGGCGAGTTTCGTAGCCATCGGCGAGCGGGTAGGAGTGGCGGTAGGAGGCGTAGAACTCGGGTCCGAAGCCGCCGAAGAACTCGGTGAAGGCGAGGTCGGTCTCGCGGTCGCCGTAGTAGCTCGCCGGGTCGAAGATCACCGGGGTGCCCCCGGGGGTGAAACCGATATTGCCCCCCCACAGATCCCCGTGCAGGAGTGAAGCCTGCGGCTCGTGGCCAGCGAGGAGGTCGGGGATGCGGGCGACGAGCTGGTCGCCGTGTGCGAAAGTTCGGCCGCCGCGCGCAGCGAGTTCTAGTTGGGGGACGATGCGGTCCTCGGCGAAGAAGTCGGCCCAGCGGTCGTGCCACGGGTTCGCCTGTGGGGTCGCACCGATGAAGTTGTCGACGGTGAAGCCGAAGCGCCCGTCCTCGGAAGCCGAGCGGTGGAGCGTGGCCAGTTTCTCGCCGAGGGCGCGGAACTGCTCCGGGGTCCCCCGGACTAGCGGGAGGTGCTCGAGCACGAGGAAGGAATAGTCGCCCACAATTCCGAAGCGGATCACCTCAGGAACGCGCAGCGTCTGGGTGGCGGCCAGCGCCATCAGGGAGATCCCCTCGGCCTCGAACATCTGTAGCTTATCGGCCGAGTTGGTTTTGGCAAAGACCTTGCGGCCCGAGCCTGAGACGGTCAGTAGTGCACAGTGATTGATGCATCCGCCAGCGACGGGGACCGGGTCGCTGTCGGCCCCGATCTCTTCTGCGAGTAGCTGCCAGACTGACTCTTTCACATCATGCGATTCCTTTCTCCATCGGTCGCGCCCCAAGGATTCCGACGCATGAGCTGTTCCGCCCTGGCGTGGTTGCAGACGCCTGTCCGTCTCTGGTCAGGGCGGCAAGGATGCCCGATCCTGTGCAGGCCAGCAGACAGGTCAGCCGCTCCATGGGATTAGATCAGCTCGAGAATCAGAAGGTAGCGCGTCGATCTCATAGGTCAAGCGTCGGACCACCGCGCACCAAGTCAAGACGAGCGCCCGCGTATTTCCTCCAGCAGCTCTGCACAACCGTCCTCGAGGAGATCCAGAACCAGCTCGAATCCATCCTGTCCGCCGTAGTACGGATCCGGGACATCCTGGTAGCCCTCGTGAGTGCGGCACAGATCACAGAAATTCTTGAGCTCTGCGCGACCGCCGGCTGAGGTCACGAGCTGATCGACATAGGCACGGTTGTCCGCGTCCATCGTCAGGATCAGATCGAAGCGCCCGAGATCTTCCGCCTGGATCTGCCGCGCGGCGCCGGTGATTGGGATCCCGCGCTTCTCAGCGGTCCGGCGCATGCGCGTGTCGGGCGGGTTGCCGGTGTGGAGATCGATCGTCCCGGCCGAGTCGCACTCGACCAGGTGCCCGGCGCCAGACTTCGCTGCGAGATGCCGCATCACGCACTCGCCGGCCGGCGAGCGGCAGATGTTGCCCATGCAGACGAACAGGACTCGATACGGGCTAGCGCGATTCATGCCTGTCCGTGTATCGGAAATTTGAGCGCCCGACAAGCACAGTCGCCGTTCCGAGATCCACAACTGAAGCTCGGGGACCCCACCCGGGTCGGATTGATTCCAAGCCAGTCGCCGAGGTGAGCCGCCTGTCCGGCAAGTGCTGCCGTGGTCATCGGCTGAACGCCTGCCCCTGGATCAGGCTGATATCTATTAGACATTCGCAGCAATCCAGAAGAAATTGCCGCCCCTCCCCTTGCTGCCCCGTTGGCAGATTCCTCCATCCCGTCTCTATGAGAAAGCTGATCCCCCTCTGCACGGCCGTACTCGCGTGTAGCCTGAAACTGTCCGCCGCGGCGCCGATTACCTGGCAGGCACCAATCAATATTGTCAGCGACAGTGACATCGACACGAGCGGGACGCTCGTCGAGGCAAAGAATGCCTGTGGCGACAGCAACAGCCAGACGGTCAATATCGGCGGTGAGAACATCCTGTTTGAGGCCATCGCGATCGCGCCGAGCAATACCGCCACCGGCACGTTTTTCACGGGCGGCGCTGGAGATACTGGCAACACGGCTCTCAACACCGTCCTCGACAGCCACAGCTACTCCGGTAGCGACTGGTCGTTCCAGCTCGCAGGGCTCACCTCCGGGGCCGACTACCAGATCCAGATCATCGGCGGTGGCGACACGCGCAACTGCTGCGATTCGCGCAACCAGCGTGCCGGTGACGGCGAATCGCCGGAGAGTATTAGCGGAGACTTTTCGCGCAGCGGCGTCGGCTCGGTGGTCGGCACTTTCACTGCGGACGGGTCGGTCCAGGCGATCCGCATCCTGCCCGGGATCAACAACGGGGTCGATCCTTCGATCAGTGGCTATGTCCTGCGCTCGGTCGCCCCCCCAACCCCACAGTCCCCGACCGACATCAGCCTCAGCAACACCGACCTCGCCCCAGCCAGTGCGGCAGGGACGCTGGTCGGCACGCTGGCCACGGTCGATCCCAACCCTGGCGATACCCACAGCTACAGCTTCGCCGACAGCGGTAGCTTCCCTGATAACGCCCTCTTCTCGATCGCCGACGACAAGCAGCTGCGCGCGGCGAGCGCGCTCGGGAGTTTCGGCTCGAGCTACACGGTCCGCCTGCGCACCACCGACAACGGCGGCCTGAGCTACGACGAGACCTTCGTCCTCCAGGTCGAGGCCGCTGCGCCGCCGAGCTCGCTGGATTTCTCCGCGACGACGGTGCTGCAGGCGACACCCTCCGGTGGTTCGGTCGGCAGCTTCTCGACAGTGGACGCCAACCGTGCGGACTCCCACAGCTATGCGCTGGTCTCCGGCTCTGGCGATACGGACAACGCCCTTTTCTCGATCAACGATGACTCGCTCGAGGTGGCCGGCTTGCTGCCTGGGCTCGGCGCCGTGCTGTCGGTCCGGGTGCGGTCCACCGACCTCTCCGGCCTGTCGATCGACGGCAGCTTCGCGCTGACCGTCGTGGGGGCCTCGGTGCGCATCAACGAGTTCCTGGCCGACAACACCTCGAACACGCTCGCCGACGAAGATGGCGACACACCAGATTGGGTCGAACTCCACAACCCGGATGGCGGCCCGGTCAGCATCGGTGGCTGGTACTTGAGCGACGATGCCAGCAACCCCACCAAATGGCAGCTGCCTGCGGTGTCGATCCCCGGCGACGGCTACCTCGTCATCTTCGCGTCAGGCAAGGATCGCAAACCGACCAACGGGGACAACCTGCACACCAACTTCAGCCTCGGCGCGAACGGCGAATACATCGGCCTCCGCGCACCCGATGGCGTCACGGTGCTCTCCGAGTTCGGCCCTGCCGGAACCGACTACCCAGCTCAGAGGGCTGGCAATACCTACGGGTTCTTCGGCAACCCGCTACAGATCGGCTTCATGCTCAAGCCGACGCCGAACGCCGCGAACGACGACAACAGCGGCGTGCTCGGATTCGTCGCCGACACGAAGTTCAGTATAGACCGCGGCTTCTACGATGCCCCGATCTCGCTCTCCATCACCACCGCCACGCCTGGCGCGACGATCCGCTACACGACCGACGGTGCCTGGCCGAGCGAGACTAGCGGAGAGCTCTACGATGGCCCGATCACTATCGACCGGACGATGCCGGTCAAGGCGATCGCCTACCGCGCTGGCTACGTCTCGACCAATATCGATACCCACAGCTACATCCTGGTCGACAGCGTCGTCGAGCAGACGGCGGCCAACACGCAGAGCCTCTATGGCCTGCCGTCGAGCTGGGGCGGGCAGTCGCCGTACTATGGCATGGACGGCAATGCCAACATCAATCCGACGACCCACCCGACGCTCAAGGCGGACCTCAAGAAGGTTCCGAGCCTGTCGCTCGCGATCAACGTCGATGACATGTTCGGCCCGTCCGGGATCTACTCGAACCCGGGCTCGTCCGGCACCAGCTGGGAGCGCAAGACCTCGCTCGAACTCGTCGATCCGTCCGACCCGAGTGGCGGCGGCAACTTCCAACAGAACTGCGCGATCCGCATCCAGGGCGGTGCCTTCCGCAGCTTCGGCCTGACCCGCAAGAAGTCGTTCCGCGTGATTTTCAAATCCCAGTATGGCACCAGCAACCTGCCGACCGACGGACCTGGAAAGTTGAGTTTCCCAATGTTCGGCACCGCCCCTGGCGTGGCGCAGGAGTTCCAGACCCTGGTATTTCGCATGGAGTCGAACGACGGCTGGCAGTGGTCCGGTGCGGGTGGCCAGCCACAGTACGCGCGGGACGAGTTTGGCCGCCGCGCGCAGCTCGCCCTGGGCCAACCGGCCTCCCACGGGCGCTACCTCAACCTCTACATCAACGGCGTCTACTGGGGTTTCTACAACGTGGTCGAGCGCCCGGACTCGGGCTTCGCGGAGAGCTACATCGACGGCGCCGTGCGCGAGGAGTGGGAGGGGCAGAACTCCGGCAGTCCGATCAATGACGCCACCAACCTCAACACCTGGAACAGCTACCGCTCGTCGGTCGCCGCGATCAGCTCGGCCGGCAGCGATGCCGCCAGGGACGCCGCGTTCCTCAGATCCTGCGGCTTCAACCCAGACGGCGCGCGCAACCCGGCCTACCCGATCTGGTGTGATCCGAGCAACAACGCCGACTATTTCATCGTCAACTGGTACGCGGGGAACAGCGACTGGCCGAACAAGAACTACTACGGCGGGATCGACAAGCAGCCGTCGCGGACCGGATACAAATACTTCATGTGGGACGCCGAGTGGTCGCTGTTCCTGCGCTCGAACACCAACTACAACCGTATCACCGACTACCGCGGCATCGCCGACCCCAACCAGGACCTGCAGAACAGCCCGGAGTTCCGCCTGCGCTTCGGCGACCGCGCCCACCGTGCGATGTTCAACGGAGGTCCGCTGACTCCTGGAGGCGCGCGCGCGCTCTATGAGGAGATCACCGCCGACCACACCAGCACCCTCGTCGCCGAGGCGGCGCGCTGGGGCGACCAGCACGGCCAGGACCGCGACGTCAGCGACTGGCAGAACGAATACAACCGCATCGTGAACGACTGGTTCCCGGTGCGCACCGACCTGTTCCTCGCCAGCCTGCGCGGGGCGGGGCTCTATCCGGACCTCGATGCGCCGACCTACAGCCAGCACGGCGGCTCTGTCCCGGCCGGCGGCGGACCGCGCCTGAGTGTGCCGCAGACGGTCACCAGAATCTACTACATGTTCGGCGAGGGAGACGCCGATCCGGGCGACTACGGACACTCGCTCGACCCGCGCTTGGTCGGCGGTGGGATCAACCCGGCGGCGACGCTAATCACACTCGGTGGAGGCGGTGGTGGTGGGCCGACAACGACGCGCTATATCCAGAGTGGCGACGACTGGCGCTACCTCGATGACGCGTCCGACCAGGGCACCGCCTGGCGCGCGTCAGGCTTCGACGACTCCGGCTGGGCGAGCGGCCCCTCGCAGCTCGGCTACGGGGATGGCGACGAGGCCACCGAGGTCGAGTTTGTCGACATCGACCCTGGCGCCGGGGGCGACCAGAAGAATGCGACCACCTACTTCCGCAGCACTGTCGAGATCGCCGACCCCAGCGTGTTCGAGGATTTCACCCTGAACTACACCTTCGATGACAGCATCGCGGTGTATGTCAACGGCGTCGAGGTCGCCCGCCGCAACCTTGCCGCCAACGCGGGCTACGATGACTATGGAACCGGCACCAGTGGTGACAACGCTCCTGGGACGGTGACGCTCGACCCGGGCAATTTCGTCGCCGGCACCAACACCATCGCGGCCGAGGTCCACCAGGACGACGGAGGCAGCTCGGACATCAGCTTCGACCTCGAGCTGACCGGCAACCCGCCCGGCGGCGGGAACTCGCACTCGAGCGACCCGATCGCGCTGGCCGGGCCTGGCTGGCTATTCTCGCGCTCATACGATAGCACCAGCGGCGAGTGGAGCGCCCTCAACACCGCATTCTTCAGCATCGACTCCGTCCCCGCCGACGCGAGCAACCTAGTCATCTCCGAGTTTAGCTACCACCCGGCAGAGCCACAGGGGCCGGAGACTGGGGTCTCGACAGACCGCGACGACTACGAGTTCGTCGAGCTGCTGAACGTCGCCACCCAGCCGATCGACCTCAGCGGCGTGCGCTTCACCAGAGGGATCACCTTCGACTTCGCTGACAACACCCTCGTCCCAGCCGGTGGCCGCGTCGTCCTGGTGAAGAACCGGGCGGCATTCGAGACCCGCTACTCGGCCAGCCTCGGCTCAGTGGTATTTGCCACCGATGTCCTCGGCAACTCCGAATTCGGTGGCCGGCTCAGCAACGACGGGGAGACGCTCACCCTCCTCGACGCGGGCGATCTCGCGATCCATAGCTTCACCTACAACGACCAACTCCCATGGCCGCCCGCCGCGGACGGCGCCGGCTCCTCGCTCGTGCTGAAATCGCCAGCAATCCCGATCCCCGACCACGCGCTCGCCAGCAGCTGGGTCGCCTCGGCGGAGATCGGCGGGGCGCCCGGTGGTTCAGCCAGCTTCGGGTTCACTGGCGACCCGGACGCCGATGACGACGGGGACGGCTTCAGCGCCCTCGTCGAGTATGGGCTCGGGACGAGCGACTCCGATCCAGGGGACGCGGCCCTCGCCTTCACCTTGCAGATCCAAGCCCTAAGCGTCGGCGGCAGCCTCCTGGAGTTCCTCACCGTCTCCCATACCTTTAATCTAAAGGCCCTGAACGCAGTCAGCATCGACCCGCAAATCTCGCAGAATCTCACGGCTTGGTCGGGCGAACCGAACCTCGTCTTCGTGTCCTCCACGCCGATCGGAGACGGGCAGATGAGGTTCACCTACCGCAGCGCCACGCCGTTCAGCGAGAGCGATCAGGAATTCATCCGTCTACTCGTGAGCCAGTAGCGAATCGACCACCTCGCACCGGGTGCCAGGGAATGGAATGGGCCACTTGCTTCGGACTATCACTGTGGTTAAATTTGAGTCTTCCCACGCTTCCCAGCTACCTCCAGTTCCATCGATGATCTATCCCCTCCCCCGCCTCCGGGCGATCCGTGCTCTCGCCCTATTCATTCCGCTCTCGATCTCCAACCTCCACGCGGCACCGGTGATCAGCGAGTTCCAGGCTGACAACTCCGCGACCCTCCCCGACGAGGACGGCGACAGCAGCGATTGGATTGAGATTTTCAACCCGGATGGGACGGTGGCCGACCTCAGCGGCTACTACCTCACAGACGATCCGGCGCTGCTGACGAAATGGCAGTTCCCGGCGACGACGACCCTCGCCCCCTCATCCTTCCTGCTCGTGTTCGCGTCGGACAAAGACCGCACGGTCGCCGGCTCGCAGCTACATACGAATTTCAAACTCTCGAGCAACGGCGAATACCTCGCACTCGTCGCTGCCGATGGCACGACCGTCGTAGACGAGTATGCACCGGAATTCCCATTGCAGTTCGAGGACTCGTCCTACGGTCTCGCCCAGCTCGGCAACACATCGAACCAGACGCTCATCGGCCTCGACGCCAATTGCACCGCGCAGGTCCCATCCAGCGGCAACGACGGCACGAACTGGACGGCGAGCGGATTCGACGACAGCTCGTGGACGAGCGGGACGACCGGGGTCGGCTACGAGCGCAGCAGCGGCTACGACAGCGCGATCAATCTCGACGTCGAAGGGCAGATGTACAACCAGCGCACGAGCGTCTATGTGCGCGTGCCATTCACCGTGAGCAATGTGGGTGAGATCTCTGGCCTCGAAATGCAGCTCCAGTACGACGATGGCTTCGTGGCCTACCTCAACGGCGTCGAGGTCGCGCGCGACCGTGCTCCAGCCTCGCTCAGCTGGAGCTCTGGTGCCAGCGCAGATCACTCGGATCCAGACGCCCTCCAATTCCAAGCATTCTCGCTCAGCAGCCACGTGAACCAGCTGGTGGAGGGTCCGAACGTCCTCGCCATCCACGGCCTCAACAATGGCAGCGGGAGCTCCGACATGCTGATCCGCCCGACGCTGAGCGCCACCCGCCTCTCCGACCCGTCGCTCGGCAGCCCGGGATATTTTCTGGTGCCGACGCCGGGTTCAGTGAACGGCACCGAGCAGGGGCTCCCGGCCAGTAATGTGACGATATCGGAACCAAGTAAGACTTTCACGAGCTCGTTCCAGGTCACGCTCGGCGGGGCGCAGAGCGGGCAGACGATCCACTACACGCTCGACGGTTCCGTGCCCAGCAGCGGCTCGGCGAGCTACGGCGGAGCGATCACGATCAGCAGCAGCACCCAGCTGCGAGCGCGGATCTTCGGCACCAATGGTGCCAGCGGACCGATCGCGATGGCGACCTACCTGTTCCTCGGTGCAGACCTTGCGAACTTCAGCTCCAACTTGCCGATCGTCATCCTCGAGAACTGGAACGGTGGCAAGCCGAACGCTGACACCGACGGCTTCTGGGGGATCATCGAGCCAGATGCCCTCGGCGACAACCGCAGCCACATCTCGGCGGATCTGGCGATCGCCACCCGCTGCAACATGAAGGTGCGCGGCTCGTCCTCGGCGGGCTTCGCGAAATACTCGCTAGCGCTCGAGGCACAGGACGAGGAAAAGTTCGACCAGGGGATCTCACCGCTCGGCATGCCGAAAGAATCCGACTGGGTGCTCAGCGGGCGCTACACCTTTGACAGGGCGCTGATGCGCAACCCGCTGATCTACCGGCTCAGCAATGAGAGCGGGGAGTATGCGGTGCGGACGCGCTTCGTCGAAGTATTCCTCAATACCGGCGGCGGCAACCTGTCCTACGCTAGCGACTACTTCGGCGTCTACACCTTGATGGAGAAGATCAAGCGCGACAAAAACCGCACCGACGTCGCGAAGATCGCCCCCTCCGACACCACCGAACCCGGGGTCACCGGCGGCTACATGTGGAAGCAGGATCGGGCGGATCCGGGCGACAGCCAGGTCCTTCGCGCGAATACCTTCACAGCCGGGAGCAACTACACCAGCGGGGCCACTAGCTTCCGCTGGGTCGAACCGAAAGGCGAGGACGTTCAACCTGAGCAGAAGACCTGGCTGGAGAACCACCTCAACGAATTCAATGCTGCCCTCAATGCCGCCAACTGGCAGCACCCCACCAACGGCAAGCACTTCACCGAGTACATCGACCATTTCTCATGGCTGCGTCACCACTGGCTCAACACGCTGGCGATGAATGTCGACGGCTTCCGCCTCAGCGGCTACTATTACAAGCACCGCGACGACACCAACGGTGGCAAGGTCGGCGCCGGTCCGATCTGGGATTTCGACCGGACGATGGGCTCCACCGACAGCCGCGACAACAATCCCGAGGCCTGGGATGGCACCGGCGACTCCAGCAAGGCCTATGGTGACGATCGCTACCCGTGGTGGGGGCGCGCCCTCAGCAATCCGGATTTCCGCCAGGCCCACACCGACCTCTGGCAGGAGCTGCGCAGGGACGTGTTCTCGACCGCCAACATCCATGCCATCATCGATGAGTTTGCCGCCGAGATCGACTATCAGGATCCCGCCGGATTCAATCCGGGATTGAGCAACTCTCCCGCCGAACGCAATTTCGACAAGTGGCCCGGTAGCAATCACCCCAACGAGGTGAACATCCTCAAGAATTGGCTCCAGACCCGCACCACCTGGATCGACAGCCAGTACACCTCCCAGCCGAACTTCACCGTCGCCCCGGGCCAGGTGAGCCCCGGCACGAGCGTCGCATTCACCGGTGGGGGCGGCACCACTTACTACACCACAGACGGTTCGGACCCGCGCCTCCCCGGGGGCAACGTCTCACCATCCGCCTCCACCAGCCCGCCGATCAACATCAACTCGACCACGATCGTCACCGCCCGCTCGCGCAGCGGCAGCGGCCTCACCTCCTGGTCCGGTGCCATCCAGGGGACCTACCTGGTCGGCCCGATCGCCAACGCGAGTAACCTGGTGATCAGCGAGCTCCACTACGCGCCGGCTCCACCGAGCCCAGCCGAGCAAGCGACCTCGACCGACACATCCGCCTTCGAGTGGATCGAGTTCCTCAACCTGAGCCCGACTGATACCATCGACCTCACCGACGTGCACTTCGAGGCCGGCATCGAGTTCACCTTCACCGGCTCGGCCATCACGACACTCGCACCTGGCGAACGACTCCTGGTCGTCAGCAACCAGGAGGCCTTCGAGGCGCGCTACGGCAGCGGGATGACCAGCCGCATCGCTGGGGAATTCGGCCCGTCGAGGCTCGACAACGCGGGCGAGCGCATCCACCTGGTCGACGCCCTCGGCGGCACGATCCACGACTTCACTTACAACGACAAGCACCCGTGGCCAAGCGAAGCTGGCTTCCCCGGATACAGCCTCGTCCTGATCACCGATGGCACGTCCATGCCCGACCTCACGCTCGCCAACAACTGGCGCAGCAGCAGCGAGCTCGGCGGCAACCCGGACAGCAGCGACAGCTCCCCGCTCGTCGGCAACCCGATCGCCGATGGCGACGGCGATGACTTACAGAAACTGCTCGAGCACGCGCTCGGCACCAGCGACGGTGATGGGAACGACGGGCCAGCCGCGTTCGGTGCCCAGCTCGAAGCGCTCGAGGTCGACAACATCATTAGCGACTACCTGATCATCTCCTACCAGCGCCAGCTCGCTGCGGATGATGTCGATGTCCGCGTCGAGATTTCTGCCGATACCATCTCGTGGAGCGGTGGTCCCGGCATCGTCGAATTTCTCTCCGAGACCAACCACGGTGACGGCACGAGCACCGTCCGCTACCGCAGCGCTGCCCCCTTCTCCCCCACATCCGTCCCACGCAGTTTCGCCCGCATCGTCGCCGAGCAGCGTTAGCCTGGATTTCTCATACTTTTCGAGTGAACCGCCAGCGAACCTTGACAGATACAAGGCGCGCGCCGATTCCGGCGGTGGGCGGTATGTATTACCGCCACGCGTCACATTCTACGAAACGTTTCTAGCCGGTGCATCCGTTGGCCAAGCTGCGAGCGGTAGCTTGGCTCAGTCGGCCTTCGGTGCCTGGAAAAGAAGCGGGACGCACCACCTCCTTGGCCGGATTCTTCGAGGGTGCGGGACGCACCTCCTCCTTGGCCGGATTCTTCGAAGGAGCAGGAATCGCAAATAGTGATGCACGGCGGTATACATACCGTCCGGGGCAGGAATCAAGCGCGACGCTGTAGCTGTCGAGGTTCGCAAGGATTCGCCGGAAGGGTATGAGAAATCCGGGCTAGGCGAACCCGGCATCCGCCCGAGACGATGGAGCGCGAGTTGGACGATGAATGGCAACAGGTGACCCCACTGCTGGTAGGGATCGCGCTGTTCGCCGGATTCATCTTGTGGAAAGAGAAGGGCGATCTCTACCCAAGTGCCGCTCAGCGCGACACAGATCTCTCCCTCTGAGCGATTCTCCATTGGCGCAACGCCCGCTGTAGCCGGCGCCATGCAAATTTGAAGAGGATTGCTCCGACCAACAGTTGCACCACCAGGATGATCCATACACAGGCGCGCTACCATTCATCACCACGCCGCGGCCAAAGCTCAGGGACGAAACAGCAGAAATGCGAATTCCCACAACCGCGTGAGGTATCGAGCGGCACGCCGGGAGCCGCATCCGCCGCATACAGGGGAAGCCCGAAAGATCCAGCCAATCGCCCATCGAAACCGCGCAAGGCCTGCGGCAAGAATTCTTCGTGACCGGTGCCGAGCACCCTGTCCACCCGCTTGATCGCCGCTAGCGCCGCCGTCACCCACATCGCATGCCTCTGAATCGCATCAGAACAGTTCGACGATGATGCCCATCACAAGTTCGACCCCTTTCCGCCGATTAAGACGGGACAAACCGCCAGCGCGAATTCCTATGCCATCATGATAGCAGGGATGCTGACTGAAGCAGCCATAAAAACTCTCAATCCAATTCCCACCTGATGAGAGCTCCTCATGGACAGAGCTCGAACATTCTAGTACAAGGACGGTTCCCTTTTTGATGAATCACTCGGCGCTCCGAACCTGTTGCCCAGCATTGGCTGCCCTGCTCCTGCCGGGTTGCTTGGCGTTGATGGAACCCGGCCCGGTCGCCGAGGCGACCCTGACGGCTCCAGAAGCCTACCGCAGCGCATCGACAGGCAACCAGGGCAAGATCTCCACCGGCTGGGTCGCCAGCTTCCGCGACCGCGATCTCAACCGCCTGGTCGATGAGGCGCTGGAATACAACCTCGACATCCAAGAGGCCTCCGCCAATCTCGAAGCCTCGAATCAGACACGCAAGATCGCCCGCGCCGCGCGCTTGCCGTCGTTCGGATTCTCCGCCGACGCTGGGCGGACTACCCGCGGCGACGGGTTCCTCGTGGAAGTCGAACCCGAACCCGAACCCGCGCCGGCGCCCGCACCGACCACCACCACGACCACCGTCGCCCCCGATGGGACCACCACCACGACGACGACCAGCACCCCGGATACCTCCATGTCGATGCCGAGCGGGAGCACTGGCGGCAGCAGCTCGACCGGCGCGATGTCGCTGACCAGCGTCGACTACGGGCTGTCGCTGCAAGCGTCCTGGGAGCTCGACCTCTGGGGACGCCTGCGGGATCTCGACAAGGCGGCCGAGCAGGACTACATCGCGGCGCTCGCAGACTTCCGCGGAGCCCGCCTCTCACTCGCTGCCAACACGACGGTATCCTGGTTCGATCTCATCGCGAGCCGCCAGTTCGTGGAGCTCGCCGAAGCCACGCTGAGCAGCTATGCGAGCAATCTCCGCATCACTGAGCGGAACTACAAAGCCGGCGACGACACCGCGAGTGCGCTGGACGTGCAGTTCGCCCGCAACAACGTCGCCTCGGCCGAGCGTGCACTCGTCCGCCAGCGGCTGGTGCGGGACGAGACCGCCCGCACCCTCGAGGTGCTGCTCGGCCGCTACCCGAGCGCCGAACTCCGATCCGGCGACGAGCTCCCCCCCATCACCAAGGACATCCCGGCCGGGCTGCCCTCGGAACTACTGTGGCGCCGCCCGGACCTGGTCGCGGCCTCCGCCGACCTCCGGGCTTCCGCGCGCCGTGCCAATGCGGCACGCAAAGATTTGCTGCCGGCGATCACCCTCACCGGGCGCGCCTCGACAGCCAGCACCGCGCTGACCAACATGCTCGTCGACCCGGAGTTCATCATCTGGGGCGCCGCCGCCTCACTCGCCCAGACGATCTACCGCGGCGGGGCTCCGAGCGCCGAGGTGCGCCGTGCCCTCGCCAACAACGAAGCCGCGCTGCGGCGCTTCTCGAGCATCGCCCTGCGCGCCTTCCGCGAGGTCGAATCCGCCCTCGCCACCGAACGCTCGCTGGTCGACCAGGAGAAATTCCTCGAGGTCGAGCTGCGCCAGGCCTCGCTCGCAGAGACGCAGGCGGCGCGCGAATATTCGGAGGGGATCGTCGGCATCCTGGAGATCCTCGAGGCGCAGCGCCGCGCGGTCGATGCGCGAAGTTCCATGATCAACCTCCGCAACCAGCGGCTACAGAACCGCGTCGATCTGCACCTCGCGCTCGGCGGCGACTTCGCCACGCCGCCCCCGGATCAAGAAATAGTGCGGAATTAGGCCAAATTTCTCGCACCTTACTATTGACGCGACACGGAGCTCCGTCCCGCCGTAACCTCCCACTGAATGCAAAAAGCACTCCGCCTTCTTTTTCCCGCCTGCGCCCTGATCCTCGGTTGGATCGGCTATGGCGTGCTGTCGAAGGCACCGGAGAAGCAGCAGCGCCCGGTTGCCCCACCTAGGGTGATCAAGACGAAGGTGATCGACCTGGTCCGCCAGGACTACCAGACCATCATCAACACCCAGGGGGTCGTGCGCGCCCACAACGAGGCGACCCTCTCAGCCCAGGTGTCGGGCAAGATCATGTCCATCGCACCCGAGCTGCAGGACGGGGCATTTTTCGAAAAAGACGACGTCCTCCTCGAACTCGACCCGGAAGACCTCGGGGCCGGCGTCATTAGCGCCGAGGCAGACCTTGCCCGCGCCAGGGCTGCCTACGCCCAGGAGGAGGCGCGCGCCAAACAGGCAAAACTCAACTGGGAAGACCTCGGCTACGAGGACGAACCAAACGAGCTCGTCCTGCGCCTCCCCCAACTGCGCGAGGCCAAGGCGAACGTCGATGCCGCCGAAGCCAGCGTCGACCGCGCCAAGCGCGATCTCGAACGGGCAGTCATCCGCGCCCCCTTCGACGGGCGGGTGCTCCAGCGCTCGGTCTCGCTCGGCCAATCGATCACCTCCAGCAGCGTGCTCGCGACCATCTTCAACACCGACTTCGTCGAGGTGCGGCTGCCGATCGCCAGCCGGCAGCTCGCCTCCCTCGATCTCCCGGAGAGCCAGGACGACCCCCCAGTCGATGTCGAACTCAGCGACGCGATGAACGAGGAAGTCACTGCCACCTGGCAGGGGAAAATCATCGGCACCGAGGGGGCGCTCGACCCGAACTCGCGCGAACTATTCGCCATCGCCCGCGTCGCCGACCCATTCTCTCGCAAGTCAGACAAGAAGCGCCCACCGCTACGCATCGGCCAGCCGGTGCGGGCCGCCATCGAGGGCAAGGTGCTACCCGACGTCTTCGTCATCCCGCGCGATACAGTGCGCCAACTAACCCGCATCGCGCTCGTCGAGCCCGATAGCGAAGACGGGTCGAAACTCGTCCTACGGCGCGTCGAGATCGACCCGATCTGGTCCGGCCTCGACGACCTGATCGTCCGCGACCCAGAGATCCCGGACCATGCCCTGCTCGCCACCACCCGCATGGTGTACGCCCCGGCTGGCTCTCCGGTCGAGATCATCGAGGACACGCCCATCGACCCCGAGCCCGCCACCGCTGGTGCCGCAGAGAAACCCGATGAGACCTAGCTCCCACTGAGATGATCCGCTGGTTTGCCCGCAACGATATCGCCGCCAATTTTCTGCTCGTCGGGATCTTGTGCGCCGGGCTGTACACCATCTGCTACAAGGTCCCGCTGCAGGTCGAGCCGTCGTGGGAATTTAATTCCATCAGGATCAGCATGGAATACCGGGGTGGCACCGCGGCTGACGTGCAGCGCTACATCGTCATCCCAATCGAGGAAGCGATCAAAGACATCACAACGATCGAATCGATCCGCTCGGATTCAAGCCGTGGCCGCGCGGGGCTCTGGGTCGAGGTCGAGGATGGCGCGAACATGCGCGACGTGCTCGACGAGGTGGAGAGCAGGATCGATCAGATCAGTACCTTCCCGAGCGAGACCGAGCGCCCGAGGGTGAGCATCCCCGACTCGGACGCGTGGCGCGAGGTCATCACCGTCGCCGTCGCCGGTGACCTCGATGAGGATGAGCTGCGCCGGGTCTCGGAGCGCGTGCGTGACGATCTCATCGACCTCAACGAGATCAGCCAGGCCGAGCTGAAGAACGACCGGCCCTACGAGATCGGTATCGAGGTCAGCCAGGAGAAACTGCGCTCGTTCGGCGTCAGCTTCCAGGACCTCAGCGATGCCATCCGCGCATCCTCAGTCGACCTCCCAGCCGGCTCGATCCAGAGCTCGAGCGGCAACCTGACCATCCGCACCAGGGGTCAGGCCTACACCCGCACAGAATTTGAACGTATCCCCGTGCGCGCCGCCGACGGCGCCGAAGTCCTGCTCAGCGAGGTCGCCGATGTCAAAGATGGCTTCGAGGAGGAGCGCCAGATCGTCCGCTTCAACGGCCGCCCCGCGATGATGGTCGAAGTCATGCGCCACGACAAGGAAAGCGCGATCGACGTCGCTGGCGCCGTGCACGAATACGTCGCCTCGGCACTCTCGCGCTTCCCGGAGGGCATCGATCTCTACGCCTGGGATGACGAATCGATCTCGATCCGCGGGCGGCTCAGCACGCTCGGCTGGTCGCTCGTCCAGGGCTGCATCCTCGTTTTCCTGCTGCTCGGG
>Ga0316197_10001604_pt1 | contig 16073 bp, 14 predicted proteins | sample OudBiesiAoxic_MG_FD_204939 | JGI IMG/M metagenome (GOLD analysis project Ga0316197, IMG submission 204939) | Coastal sediment microbial communities from Oude Bieten Haven, Netherlands - site A oxic | ecosystem: Environmental > Aquatic > Marine > Coastal > Sediment | place: Netherlands... | reverse complement strand
GTTGGCGGCGTCAGAGTCGAGCTGCATAGCGTCAGCGAGACGGCGGCGGCTCTCGTGGACTCCGTGACGGCCGCCGCGGATGGCGGGTTCGAGTTTCTTCTACCGGAGTCCGGGGAGCCTGGAGCGGTGTTCCTCGTGGGGGCACGCTACGGGGGCGTCCTGTACTGGGGCCCTCCGATTCACTCGACGAATCCCGACGAACTTGTCGACTATTCCGTCGCCGTGTTCGACACGGCGCTGGTGGCGGAGGCCGTTGGATCTCTGTCGACTGCGTTCCGGCACGTGGTGATCACCCCGGGGCCCGCCGGCCTGCAGATCGCAGAGATCATCGACGTGAGAGGAATGCCGGAGAGGACCCTGCTTCCTTCCGGCGACTCGGTGTTCGTCTGGACCGGTGCTCTTGCAGCCAACTCCCACGGGGTGTTCCCCGCCCAGGGCGGCGTGCCGCCAGAGGACCTGGCGGTCAGGGATGGGACGATTGGTTTCGCCGGAGCGCTTCCTCCAACGGGCATTCGGGTGGCACTGGAGTACGTCGTGTCGGGAACCGAGTACGCCCTGAGGCTGGCGCATCCCACCGAGCGGCTGGAGCTACTGGTGATGCTGCGCGCGGGCATGACCCTGGAGGTCGACGGCCCGGTCGAAGCCTCCGTGGGCACCGAGATGCCGGTGCCCGTTCGTCGTTTCACCGCGGCGAATCTACCCGAGTCGGCGGCCGTGTCCGTTCGCGTGGGGGTTGAAGAGCCAAGCAGGGGGAGGGCATGGGTGTGGTTCCTGCTGGCCCTGGCGCTCGGAGCCGCCGCTCTCCTCTCGGCAAGGCTCACCAGCAGGAACTCGTAGAATCTCCGGTGGGCTATTGCCACGCCGGACCGCAGGTTGGTAAGATTCAAATCACAGTTTGACAGGGACGGGCGCACGGAAGTCGGTGTGAATCCGACGCGGCCCCGCCACTGTGAGAGGAACCGGGTCCACGCGGCACTTCGGACCCGCTTCGCCGCGACGTTGCCACTGGGTCAGATCCCGGGAAGGCCGCTGCGAAGCCTCGAGCCAGGAGACGTGGCCTGTCCTTGCCCATTGTCGCTCTTCGCGGGAAGGGTGTGGGCGAGCCACGCGCTCTGTGACTCGGTCATACCCGCCCTTTCTCTGAAAGGACGGGTATTTGTTGTTCAGGTGGCTTCCGTCTGCAGGTGCACTCGCTTGCGTTTTGCTTTCGTATGCGGACACCCAGGCCCAGAGCGGACCGATCCGTGTGGAAGACGATTCCGGCCGGGTGCTCGTCCTTGAGGCGAGTCCGCGGCGCATCGTGTCGCTCGTCCCCGTGGCCACGGAGATCCTGTTCAGCCTGGGGGAGGGAGCCAGGCTCGTGGGCCGTTCCCGGTTCGACGACTATCCTCCAGAAGCGCTCAACATTCCCGACGTGGGCGACGCGATCCGCCCTTCGGTCGAGACGGTCCTGCTGAGAGATCCTGACCTGGTGATTCTCATCGGTGGATCGGACAACGCGGATGCCGTCCGGGAGATGGAGCGCCTGGACATTCCGCATCTGGTCGTGTTGTTCAACACGCTCGAGGAACTCCAACGCAACATCATCCGGCTTGGACGGATCGTTGGCTGCGAGGACCGGGCGCGGGGCCTCTGGGACGAGATAGAGAGGGACATGGAGGCGGTCCGGTCGGCGGTCGCGGGGAAGGCCGCTCCGGCAGTCTACTACGATGTAGGCTACCCCCCTGCTTTCACCATCGGAGCAGGAAGCTATCTGGATGCGCTTCTGTCTGCGGCGGGGGGAAGAAACGTATTCGGCGACCTCGCCGCTCCATCTCCACAGGTCAGTCTCGAGGCGATCATCGCGCGGGATCCGGACGTGATCATCTACCCCGTCAGCGGCAGCGGCCCCACGCACTCGGCCGGGCCGGCGGAGCGGCCGGGGTGGGAGAACCTGAGGGCGGTTAAGCGAGGGGCGGTGCTGGAGGTGCCCTCCGATCTCATGCATCGGCTCGGCCCTCGGGTGGGGCAGGCCGCCAGAATCCTGGCGGCGGCGCTGCATCCCGAGACCCGGGACGGGTACGAGCGATGAAGAGGGCACTAGCCCTGGCCGCCTTGCTGGTCCTTGCGATCACCATCGGCCTGTCGGCCGGAGCCGCTGTCTTCCCGGTGGGCGATTGGTTCGACGCCTTGCGCGGTGACCCGGGACCGGCCGCGACGATTCTGTGGAGGGTACGCCTGCCTCGGGTCGTGACCGGTGCCCTGACGGGCGGCATGCTCGCGGTTTCAGGTGTGGTATTTCAGGCACTGCTGAGGAATCCCCTGGCGGAGCCGTACCTGCTCGGGGTGTCCTCGGGTGCGGCGCTGGGGGCGGTGTGCGCTCTCGCCCTGGGCCTATCGGCAACCGCGTACTTCGCGCTCCCCCTCGCCGCGCTTGCGGGGGCGCTGGTTGCGATCGCTGTGGTATTCGAGGTCGCCCGCGTACAGGGGCGGCTCGATACCCGGGTCCTCCTGCTGGCCGGTGTGGTGGTCAGCGCATTCTTCAGCGCGTGCGTGCTGCTGATTCTGACGTTCGTTCGGGCCGACACCCTGCGCTCGGCCTTCTTCTGGACGCTCGGGAGCCTGAGTGGCGCATCCTGGGGCATGATCGTGGCCATGTCGGTGTACACCGTCCCGGCTCTCGTCGTGCTGTTCGGGCTCAGCCGACATCTGAATGCACTCTCACTCGGTGAGGAGACGGCTGCCTACCTGGGAACGGAAACGGAGTCGGTCAAGCGCGTGGCCTTCCTTCTCGCTTCGCTTCTCGCGGCGGCGGCCGTGTCGGTCGCTGGCGTAATCGGCTTCATCGGACTCGTCGTGCCTCACGCGGTCCGGCTGGCCGGTGTGCGCGATCACAGGGCCCTGACTCCGGTGTCGTTCGTAGCGGGAGCGTGTGCCCTGGTCCTGGCCGACGCGGCGGCCAGGACCGTGGCAGCCCCCATGGAAATTCCCATCGGGGTGGTCACAGCCTTCCTGGGTGTCCCGATGTTCCTGATTCTCCTCCGGCGGGCGGTTCGATCGTGATCTGCGGCCTCGAGGGAGTCTCGTTTCGGTATCGCGGGCGCTCCGCCAACGCCCTTACGGACGTTGATCTAACGGTGGCCGAGGGGACACACGTAGCGCTAGTGGGTCCAAACGGAGCAGGGAAGAGCACGGTTTTGCGCCTCCTTACCGGCGTACTCACTCCGGACGCTGGAAAGGCCACGGTGCTCGGGCGCGACGCCGGGGATTGGAAGCGACGGGACATGGCGCGGAAGGTGGCGGTCGTGTCGCAGGGCGGCGAGGCCCAGGTGCCCATCTCTGTGCGGGAGCTCGTGAGCATGGGTCGCCATCCGTACCTGGGTGCGTGGTCTGCATTGAGTCGGGAGGATCACGCCACCGTGGATGCGTGCCTCGAGTCTGTGGATCTCATCGCGCTATCCGCCTGTGACGTTCGGGAGTTGTCGGGAGGGGAACTGCAGCGAGCACGTCTGGCGCGGGCCCTCGTTCAGGAACCGCGTATCCTGCTGCTCGACGAGCCCACCGCGCACCTGGATCTGGGGCACGAAGCCCGCTTCATGGAACTGGTCAGGCAATACACTGTGACACAGTCTGTTACAGTGGTTGCGGTAACCCATCACTTGAATGTCTCGGCGCGCTTTGCAGACCGCATGGTGCTGCTCGCGGAGGGAACCGTCCTGAAGCAGGGGCCTCCCGACGTGGTTCTCACGCCCGACCTCCTGGAGGCGGCCTTCCACTGGCCCGTGACGGTTGTGGACCTGGGCGCGATGGGCCGGCACGCGATTGCGGGTGTGCGGGACTCAGCCGGTGGAGTTCCGTGACCGGCATTCCGCGTCCGGGTCGCCCTGGGCGATCGGCGGTCCTGAGAAGGACGCCCCGCAGCGCATTCGTGTGTTGCCTCCTGTCCGTTCTGCCTGCGATGGCCGGCGCCCAGGAATCAGGTCGGGAAGTCGTAGTGACGGTGCGGGCGGTCTCCGAGGGAGGCGCGGCGCTTGCTGGGACGTCCGTTACGGTTCACGACGTCACCGTGCTCTCGCAGCGCGCGACCCTGCTGGGTCGTTTCGCCGCCGAAGACAACGCGGTCCCGATTCGACTGGAAGTGGGCCGGGACTATCGCATAAGGGTGAAGGCACCGGGACACCGCGGACGGGAAACGGAGGTCTCGCCGACTGGCCCGACCACGGTCCGGGTGGTTCTCTCCGTCGACCCGTATGAGCTCCCCCCGATCATGGCGGCAGTGGGCGCCGGAGACTCGGATTTCCATGCCCGGTCCGTGTCCCAGGCACGTTTCGCGGACGAATCGCTCACCTACGCGACGGTAGCCGAGTGGCTGCGCGATGTTCCCGGTGCCGCCCTTCGCGGTCGCGGTCCGGGTGGGGCCCAACTCCTGTCGGTGCGCGGGAGTCGGCCGGAAGACGTCCTGGTGCTGCTGGACGGGGTAGCCCTGAACGATCCCCTGACCGGCAGGGCCAACCTGGAGATGATTCCCACCGCTACCCTGGAGTCGGGTACACTGGTCCTGGGGGCCGCTTCCCAGAAGTACGGATCGGGAGCGGGAGCCGGAGTCCTGCTTCTTACGTCGCGAACGGGGCACGGCTCAGGGGTCAGCGGAGGAGTCCGGATGGAGTCGTTCGGGGGGATGGGCCTCGATCTTCAGGCGGAGACCTCTGGGCAGGAGGGCCGCGTGGCTCTGTCACTTTCCGCAGCCAGGGCCGAGAACGACTTCTCGTTCCGCAACCCGGTCGCACCTGGCGGGGCGACGGAGGTCCGGACGAACGCTGACGTGGCGAGTGTGCACGGAGCCCTCACCGCAGCTTCGGGGCCGGTGTTCGCCAGCCTTCGCTTCGATCGCGCCGAGCGGGGGGTCCCCGGGAGGGCCGGAACTCGAGCGTTTGCGGATTCACGTGCGGAGGACCGTTCCTGGATCGCAGCCACCGGCCTCGAACTGCCGGGGGTGCGTGGCTCGGCCAGCTACGGCTGGCATCGGCTCGGGTACCGCGCTTCTGCCGGGGATGCGGAGTCCGCGCAGGATGTGAGGGAGTTTCGCGTGGCCGGGGATACGGACATTCCGTCCAGCCCCCTGACGCTAGGTGCTCGCGTCACCAGAGAGGAGGTGCAGGGAGACGCAATCGCCGGATTCCCCGCGCGTACCACGGTCGGCGGACGGTTGGCCGCGGGCTTGACCGCGGGCCGATTCAGCGTGGACCCGGCCCTGTCGGTCGACGTTGCCGGAGACCGTGTGGTGGCCAGCCCGGAGGTAACTGCGACGTGGTTGGCGAACCAGGCAACCCGAGTCTGGGGTCGAGTCGGACAGGGGTTCCGTTTGCCGACCTTCGGCGATCTGTACTTCGCCTCCCAGTACCAGCTGCGAGCCAATCCGGACCTGGAGGCCGAGCGCATCGTATTCGATTCCGAGTTGGGGGTGAGCGTCCGGACCACATCGGGCGCAGTGGAGTTGGGAGCGTCGGCCAGCGCCTGGGCCCGTCGCACTGAGGACCCCATCGTCTGGCTGGCGAGCTCCGCGGCTCTGTGGAGCCCCCGCAACCTTGGAGATCTCCGCGCTTCGGGTCTCGACCTGCAGGTCGAACTGGTATCGCGAGGACCCGCAGAACTCGGTTGGCGGGCCCAGCTCGCAGGCACCCTGCAGCGGAGCCGGGTCGGCTTCGGGAGCAATCGCAATCCACTGCCGTACGAGCCCGGCACTACCGGTCGTGCCAGCATCGAGGCCTGGAGGGGTGCCACCGGTCTGAGGCTGGATATCAGGTACACGGGTGCCCGGAGCACGAGCCTCGCAGCGACTCGAACCCTCGACGGGTTCACGACGGTGGACATATCCGGCCGGCACCAACTCGATGCGGGATCGTTGCGAGTCGGACTGTTCGCCAGGATTGAGAACCTCCTGGACCAACGGTACCAGTTGATCGAGCTGTTTCCCGAGCCGGGGCGTCACTTCACTCTGCGGTTTGAGGCCAGGAGGGCCGTGTCATGATCCGAGGGCATTCCGTCCGCATCCGGTCCCTGCTGCCGCTGCTCGCGGTCCTCGGCGCATGCGCCGATTCCTCAACCGAGCCTGCTGCGCCGGTGAGTAGCGACGTATTCGTACTCAATTCAACGGGGCAGACTCTTGCGTCGTTCTCGGTGCTCGAGGGCCTGGAAGGCGGGGCCCTTCCGACTGACCTGGGCGCGGGTTTCGACGGTGACGCTTTCGATCTCACGACCTCGTTCGCGGTGACGACGGTATCGGCTTTCGGTGGCAGCCGCCTCCTGTTCGTCGATCTGGAATCAGGTGGCGTGCTTACGACCTCTTTCCCGGCCCCTGAGTCCGACCTGACCAATCCGTCATCCGCTTCGTTCGATGCGCAGGGAACAGCCTGGGTCGGCGGCCGGGGAAGCGACGCCATCTACAGGGCGAGCCCGGGCGATCCCACGGCCGAGAGGGTGGCCAGTGGACTCGGCACTTTCATCGAGAAAGTGGTTCCACACGGCGATCGACTGTACGTGGTCGACGCCAACATCGACGACGATGGTGGATCGTACGGGCCGCTCGGTCCGGGTCGGGTCATCGTGCTCTCGCGGGCCGGGGAGCAGGAGCGGGTGATCGACCTTCCACCCGCCGCCCTGAACCCCACGGAAGCGGTCGTGGCCGCCGGAACGCTCCTGGTCCTGGCGTCGGGGACATTCGACCCCGCGACATTTTTGCCTTCGAACGACGGCAGCGTCGTCCCGGTCGATCTGGCCACGGGCTCGGCGGGACCCCCGGTGGCGCTCGGTGCCAACGGCGTATCAATGGAGTTGGGTTCGGATGGTCTCGTCTATGTGACCACGACATCGGATTACCAGTCACTGGACCTCCTCCGCTTCGATCCGGTCAGCGGGACCTTCGGTCGCGGGCCTGCGGATCCCATACCGGTCAAGGGTGAGGATGGTAGACGGGTAGAGTGCTGGTCGGCCACGGCGCTCAGCGACGGCCGGATCGTGTGTGTCACGTTCAGCTTCGCAGAAGCTGGCCGTCTCGTGCTGACGGATCACGCCGGCGCCTTCCTCGACGAGGTGCCGTCGGGGTTTGGCAGCACCGATGTCGCATCTCGCTGACGTGGCCAGGGCCAGGGAGGCGTGTAGTTTGCCGGCCCTGGAGCCCGCGGATAGCTTGGCCGCGTGCCGATCGTAACGACGCGCAGCGTGGTGCTGCAGACGTATCCGTACAGCGATACCAGCAAAATCCTGCGTCTTCTGACTCTGGACCTTGGTCCGCAGTCTGTAATGGCACGGGGGGCGCTACGCCCGCGTAGTCGACTCTCCGGAGTCCTCGAGCCTTTTGCCGACGGCACGGCAACGTTCTACTTCAAGCCCGACCGCGACCTCCACACTCTGTCGGATTTCGAACTGACGCGCGAGAGGCAGGCGCTGGGGAGAGATCTCCAACGATATGCCGCTGCCAGCGTGTTGTGCGAGCTGGTCTTACGGCTGGCGCCGGCCGAACGTGACCTCGCTCTATACAGCGTACTCGTTGGGGGCCTGGATGCCCTTCTGGAAGCGGCGCCCGGCACCGTGCCGGGCACCGCCCTGGCGTGCTGCTGGTCCCTGGTTGATGTACTCGGCTTCGGGCCGGATTTGAGCGGGTGTGCGAGTTGTGGTGACGATCTGTCGGTGAGGGAAGGCCGTCTCGATGTTCGGGAAGGGACCCTCGTCTGCGAGCGGTGCCTCCCCGGGGGCGGTGTCCTTCCGCCCTCCGAGCTGGCGGCCCTTCGACGACTGGCGGCTGGAGACGCCGCAGGCCCCAGTCCGTCGGCCCGGCAGGTGCGTCTGCTGGTCGAGTTCATCCGTCATCACGCCGCGGAGGGAATACACCTCCGTTCTCTCGACTTCCTGCTCGCCGAGGAGGTTCGGTGAGCCGGGGAGTGATCGTGGGTACCGGCGGGCACGTCGATCACGGCAAGACCTCACTGGTACGCGCCCTCACCGGAGTGGAGACGGACCGGTGGGCCGAGGAGCGTGAGCGGGGACTGACCATCGATATCGGTTTTGCTCCGCTGGAGTCGGTCATGGACGGTGAAGCCGGCATCGTGGACGTGCCCGGGCATGAGGACTTCGTCAAAAACATGCTGGCCGGCTCGACCGGGGTCGACGTGCTGTTACTGGTCGTCGCGGCCGATGAGGGGCCGATGCCCCAGACCCGCGAGCACGTCACTATTGCGCGCCTTCTCGGAATCCGCTCGGGGGTCGTGGCGCTGAACAAGATTGACCGGGTCGATAGTGAATGGCTCGAACTGGTGCGGGAGGCGACTCGAGACGAGCTGACGAAGCTTCTCGGACACTCGGATTGGCCCATCGTGGATGTCTCGGCAACGACGGGAGAGGGGCTGTCGGACCTCCGTGAGGCGATTCGCGTCGCCTCCGCGGGATCCCGCCGACGAGACCCATCCGATCTGTTTCGAATGCCCGTCGATCGCTCTTTCAGCGTCAGGGGAGCGGGCACGGTCGTCACCGGGACCACGTGGAGTGGGACGGTCCGGGTAGGCGAGTCGCTCGGCGTGCAGCCGGGCGACATGACGGCGCGTGTGAGGTCGCTGCAGGTCCATGGCGAAGAGCGCGAGGAGGTAGGGCCGGGGATGCGCTGCGCCATGGCGCTGGTGGGGGTCGATGCCGCCCGCGTCGACCGGGGGAGTGTGGTGTTGGGGCCCGGAAAGTGGCGGCCGTTGAGTCGGCTCGGAGTCCGCCTCGAAGTGCCACCCGGATCTGCGCGTGAAGTCGACCACGGCCAACGGGTCAGACTCTATCTCGGCACGAGCGAGGTGATGGCTCGGGTGCGCACGGTGAAGCGAGGCAGTGTCTCTGCGGGTGGCCGCGGCTGGGCTGTCCTCGATTGCGAGCAGTCCGTCGTGGCGCGCGTTGGGGACCGCTTCGTGCTGCGTTTCTACTCTCCGGTGACCACCGTGGGCGGAGGACAGGTTTGCGCTCTCGATCCACCGCGTGGCTGGAGGGCCCAGGTCGGTAAGTGGTCTGCGATCCTGGACGGTCCGCCGGAGGACTCGGCCGTAGCGGCGGTGAACGCAGCAGGCGGAGCGGGCCTGAAGGCCGACGACGTATCGCTCGTCACAGGGATCTGTCCATCAACGGGCCACGAGCTCCTGAATGGCAGTCCCGCGGTGACTCGGGTAGGTGGGGCATGGTACGGTCGGCCTTCGGTCGACGCTGCTGCGGCTGCCGTCCTCGCTCACCTTCGCACCGCTCACGGGCTGAGGAGAAGATCTTCCGCGGAGTCGCTCGAGGCCGTCCGCGCCGGTCTGTCCGTGCGATTCTCGACCGACCTGGTGGAGTACGTCGTCGGAAGGCTGGCCTCGGCTGGAGAGGTAGTGGTGGAAGGCCCCGGGATCAGACTCGCCGGGCACGAGCCGGGTCTCAGCGATAGCGAGCAACAGTCCCTGAGAGATCTCGAGGCGGCCCTGGTGTCGGCCGACCTCGCGCCCCCTCCACCCTCGGATCTCGCCAACGCCCTGGGAGTGGATCGGGATCTGCTCAATGACCTGTTGAAGTTGCTGGTTGAACGGGGGCTAGCCGTCAGGGTGACCCCGGAGATGTTTTTGATGCGGAGCGCCGAAGAGCGGGCGCGTGCGACGATACGGCGACTTTCGAGTTCGGTAGCCGTCCCTCCGGGCGAATTCCGTCAGGCGCTGGGGTTGTCACGCAAGCACCTGATTCCGCTGTTGGAGTACATGGACAGGGTGGGAGTGACCCGAAGGACTCCCGAGGGACGGATCCTGAACGAAGAGGGCTGAGTCGCTGTCGTCGGGCCTCGGAGACTCAGTCCACGTAGTACAGGAATCTGCCACAATGGGCGCACACCCCGATACTGTCGTTGCGACCGGCCTCGGAGGACCAGGCGGTGGGGGTCGCGACGTAACAGCCGTAGCAGATTCCGTTCAGCACTGGAACGACGGCTCGCCCCAGTGTCCCGATGATGCTCAGATACCGACGCTGGATTCCAGGATCCAGCCGGCCGATAAGCTCGGTGATCTTGGAATCCAGCAGCTCCAGGGCGTCCTCGGGCTTGAGATCGAAGACCGCCTCTTCCATGTCGCGCAGTGGCTCCTCATGAAGTGCCCGTCGCTGCGTGTGTAGATCCTGCAGCTCCAGGAGTAGCTCAAGCTGCGGATGCATGGTCAGACTCCCTTTTCCTCCAGCAAGGCGATGAACTCCTCAGGGCTCTCGATCTGCGCAAGTCGCTCCGGTACGTCCGGCTCCTTGCCAAACTGAGCAATGCGTCCAAGGACTGGCAGATACTGATTCGAGACTTCCAGCGGAGGGGCTACGATCAGGAAGATGTGCTGGACCGGCTTCTTGTCTATCGCGTCGAAGTCGATTCCGGAGAGTTTCCTGCCGAAGGCCACGCGCAGACGATTGACGACCAGCGAACGACAGTGGGGGATGGCGATGCGTCGTCCGATTCCCGTTGATCCGAGGTTCTCCCGACGCTTCAGCATCTTGAAAAGGATGCCCCTCGACTTCTCGTCCAGTCCGAGAAGACCCACCAACTCTCTGAGGGCCTCATCCTTGGTCTCTGCCTCGAGATCGAGGTTGATGGCCTCGAGTGTAAAGAAATCGCGCAGTTGCATATTTATCTTCTCCTGGCCGCCGGCGTCTGCGGCCCGGTAGTTCACTGAACTTCAGGAACGTGGAGTATATTCGGTTTGTCGAAAGGCTGTCAAAGGTCGGAGGCTCTTCGGGCGGGTGGATTGACGGAACCCGATGCTCAGATTAGTGTCATATATTAGCGAGGGCTGCTCCGGCAGCCCTTGTGTGCGCTCAGGCGTTGCTGATTGAAAATGAGGGGGTGAAATAGATTCGACGCGTTTTCGGATCCTGAGGTAGCGTGCCGAGGTATCCCGGAACCTCGTGAAACACCGGGAAAAAACACAACTGCCAACGACAACTTGGCTTTGGCTGCGTAACTAACGTAGCCCGTTCCCTGAGCAGCCCGCCCGAGGCGGTTCAGGGAGCGCCGATAATTCGGGCTGGTTTCCGCAGCAAGCCACCGGCTGCGTAGACGAGATGGCGAGAGCCACCTGTGGCTGGCTGACGACAGGCCGTCAAGGAGCCTTGTTGCCGGCGAGATATGATCCTTGAATACGCACGTAGAGACCAACGGGGAAGGGTTCGCGGACCCGGGTGCGATTCCCGGCACCTCCATCATCCATCCGCGCTCCGGCTTCAGGCCGGGTCGCGGAGTTTTTTTGTTTTTTGGGCCCGCCGCGTTTGCGGGGCCCGCTGCGAATCGCACTCGAGTTGATCCACCTTCGGACGCAAGGAGATAGCTGACGTGCTGGACGAACTTCTGGACCGATTGAATGGGGAGGCCGAGGCTCTGCTTCATGAGCTCAACGTGGTACTCCCCAACGAGATTGAAAAGGCCGTTGCCCAGGGTGATCTGAGCGAGAACTCTGAATACACAGCTGCGCTCGAGCGGCAACAGTTCGTGCGGGCGAGGTTGGATCACATCGCGCGCCGTCTTGGCGAAATCAGCGATATCGACCTTGAGGCGGTTCCCGAAGACCGGATCGGATTCGGCTCCCGTGTCGAGGTGCTGGATCTCGATGACGATACGGTCGAGAGGTACACGCTCGCGTTCGGAGACTATCTCGACTTCGAGAAGGCCGAGATCTCGATGGCGTCTCCGATCGGGAAGGCATTGCTGGGGAAGGGTGATGGCGACGAGGTCGATATCCCTTTGCCCAACGGCCGGATACGGTACAAAGTCCTGACCTTTGAGACACTGCACGACCTGAGCGAGGGCGCGGCCTGACCGGGCCCTCGCGACGTCAGAATACCGAGATTTCAGGCACGAACCGAGCCGGATCCCGACGTACATCCTCCAGCATGCCATTCAGCTCGACAAGCGTTCGAAGCAACTCTTCGTATAGCTCATCATCGCCGAACAGGCGCCCGGCCGATCCCTCGCCGGCCAGCAAGCCGGCGAGCAGGGAGTCGGCACGCGATACCGTGCCCGTGAGTTCCTGATACAGACTGTCCGAACGAACCAGCTGGCCCAATGTGCCCTCTCCCTCGACGACGGACCGGGTCAGGGTGTCGAAGGACGTGACCGCCGAGCGGACAGCAGCATAGAGGGTGTCATCGGTAAGCATGCGCATCAGGGCCCCGTCCGGGGCAGCGGCGGACGCAACCAGGGTATCGAGGCTCTCCGCCAGGCCCACCAGTCGGTCGTAGAGCTGTTCGTCCACGACCAGTTGTCCCAGCGTGCCTCGGCCCTCGAGCAGCCCACGCGTCAGGCTCGACAGGTTCCTGGCGACATCGGTCAGATCGCCGACGGCCTCCGCACCCTCGGCCAGGAGCGCGTCATAGTCGAGTGAAGCCGCCGAGGGGACGGTGTCACCGGGCTGCAGAACCCGGGCGGCGGAGCTGCCCGGCCTGATATCGATGAGCCGGTCTCCCAGCAGGCCCTGCGTCCTGACCTGGGCCCGGGAGTCATCCCGGATCTGATCCTGTACGTCGACATTGATCGCCAGCCAGATGGCCACGGCCTCGCGGCCCTCCGGTCGCTCGTCGGGGGCGATGAACCGAATATCGTCCACCTGCCCCACGGTCTGGCCGGCCAGCTGAACCGCTGCTCCGGGTACCAGGCCCGAGGCGGAGCGGACGAGCGTCACGAGGCGATACCTCTCGCCGAAAACGTTGCCGGTGTCTCCCACGAGGAATACTCCCACCGAGAGCACGCTGAGGGCCACGAGAATAAGCAGGCCGACCCGGACCTGCTCCCATGTCACTACCGCACCTCTTCTCACGGCTACTCCCGGTCAGGCGCCGGCCCCGCGGGCCCGCGCCATCTATCGAAGGAACTCACGCACGTACTCGTCTTCTGACGCCACCATTTCCTCGGGCCCACCGACGAACACCAGGACCCCCTCGAACAATAGAGCGACACGATTACTGATGCGGAAGGCCGACCGAATGTCGTGCGTGACGACGATCGAGCTTACATCGAGTTCCGTCTGCAGCTTCGATATCAGGTCGTTGATCGTCCGCGTAGTGATCGGGTCCAGCCCACTTGTCGGCTCGTCGTAGAGGAGAATCCTCGGGCGGTGCACCACAGCGCGCGCGATCCCTACTCGCTTCTTCATGCCCCCGCTCAGTTCAGCCGGCAGCAACTCCATGACCTGGTCGGGCTCGAGATCGACCAGCTCGAGAGACTCTCGCACACGACGGCGGATCTCATCCTCCGACAGGTTGGTGTGCTCGTGGAGATAGAAGCCAACGTTGTCGTACACGCTCAAGGAGTCGAACAGCGCCGCCTCCTGAAACACCATGCCCATATTGCGTCTAAGCGCGAGAACCTGGGTCAGGGGAGCGTGCGCGATGTCGTGCCCTTCGACCCGGACCTGTCCTGAGTCGGGAAGGGAGAGGCCCAGGATCAATCGCAGAATCGTCGACTTGCCGGCTCCCGACCCGCCGAGAACGGACAGGGTCTCGCCCCGGTTGAGATCGAGGCTCACTCCCTGGAGGACGGTGTGGTCTCCAAACTTGAGACAGAGATCCTCAAGCTCGACGACCGGACCCGCCACCGAAGGCAGGGTCGAGTCGTCGCCCAGGTCCGCAAGTGCCTTACGGACCTCCTCGCGGAGTTCCCTCCGCATCTGGGAGTCCCAGAGGTCGCGCGAGTCCTGGGTCATTCGATCAACAACGCGATGAGTACCTGGGTCAGGAAGTAGTCCGTCGCCAGGATGAACACGGAGGTGGTCACCACAGCCCGAGTTGCGGCCCGTCCCACCCCCTCCGTACCGCCGCTGGTCTTCAGTCCGAAATAGCAGCCGGTGATCGCGATGATCGCTCCGAAGAACACGGGCTTCAGCAGGCCGGCGAACAGGTCGATCGGGACGTAGCGGAAGATGTAGCCCGTCTCGGCCAACGTCAGGTACACCGACCGCATGTAGAGATCCATCGTGAGATCCAGTTTCACGACGGCGATCAGCATCCCTCCCAGGATAGCCACCACATCCGTAATCACGGTGAGCAGGGGGAGACACACGATCGCGGCCACGAAGCGCGGAACCACCAGCTTCCGCACGGGATCGACACTCATGGTGTAGAGCGCGTCGACCTGCTCTGTGACCTTCATGGCTCCGATCTCAGCCGCCATCCCAGATCCGGCCCGCCCGGTCACCATGAGGGCCGTGAGAACCGGGCCGAGTTCCCGGATCGTGCTCGCGCCCACCAGGCGGCCGATGTAGATGGTGGCCCCGAACTGCTTCATCTCCACCGCAGACTGCAGCGCGAGAACCATTCCCGTGAACAGGCCGGTGAGAAGTACGATCCCGATGGACCCGACCCCGATCGCATCCATTTGAATCACCAGATCGCGGCGATAGAACGGCCTCGAGATGCTGCCGTGGAGTGAGCGGCCGAGCAGCCGGAAGTACTCCTGAGTGTGGAGCGCCCAACCCTTGAGGGTGTCGTTGACATAGCGCAGCGGAGTGCGGGCTGTTTCGCTCAAGCTCATGACGGGCTGACGATCTCCCCGGCTTTGACTCCCCTGCGCCCTGCGACTAGTTTCGCGCGACGCGCGTCCTGCTCGACGATGACGTGTCGAAACAGACCGCAGGACCGATATTCTTCGCCGCTTTCCTGCGGCGGGCAGTCCTTCGCGGCAGGTTACCCGGGATCTAGATCGGACGCAAGACGATATCGTGCTCCCACACTCTCCGTTGATAGGGAAAGACGAAGCCGAGCGCCTCCTCTCGAAGGCCCGCGGCGGCCGAGTTCTGGTCGTAGGTGACGCTATGCTCGACGTCTACCTCGGCGGCTCCGTAGACCGGATATCCCCGGAGGCTCCCGTCCCCGTGGTTCGCGTGGAAACCGAGGTCGCGGCGCCGGGCGGTGCCGCGAACGTCGCGGCAGGTGTGGCAGCATTGGGAGGGGAGTGTCGGCTCGTAGCCGCGGTGGGTACTGACGAGTCGGCCACGCTCCTGGCGGAGCGGTTGGACCAGGCGGGTGTGGGCTCCGGCGATCTCGTACCGATGTCCGGAAGACCCACCACCCGGAAGACACGCATCCTCGCGCGCCATCAACAGATGTTGAGGGTCGACCACGAGGATCCTGCGCCTATGGCTGAAGACGATCACGAGCGCCTGGCCAATAGGGCCCTGGAGGCGGTCGAGTGGGCCGATGCGCTGGTCATCGAAGACTACGACAAGGGTGTGATCGACGGCGCCCTTTCGCGTGGACTGCTCGCGCGAGCCAGGGCGAGGGGAATCCCGTCCGTAGTCGACCCGAAGCTCAGACATTTTTTCGATTTCCCGGGGACCACGATATTCAAGCCGAACGCGCGGGAACTGGCCGCCGCGTTGGGGCTCGAGAAGGAGCCCAGGGACGAGGTCACGCTCCACCCGCTCCTTGACCGGTTGCAGTGTGACTGTCTGCTCCTCACGCTGGGTGAGGAGGGCATGCTTCTCGTCGAGGCGTCCGCCGAGACGCGCTTGCTGCCTCCGGAGGCTCGAGAGGTCTTTGATGTGACGGGGGCGGGCGATACCGTTACGGCGGTGCTGGCCGTCAGCCTCCTTGCGGGAGCCTCTGTCGGCCAGGCTGCATACCTGGCTAACCTGGCCGCGGGCATAGAGGTGACCAGGCTGGGGGCCGTGCCGGTGACGGCTGCAGAGTTGGTGCAGGCGCTGGACCGAAGGAGCTCTGATGGGACAACCGGAAGCACTTCATAGAACAGGGAGCTGAAGAATGCCTACCGATATCGATATCGCACAGAAGGCGACACTGAGGCCCATTCTCGACGTCGCGGGCGAGATCGGACTGGGAGCAGGGGACCTGCGCCCCTACGGCCACACCATCGCCAAGATCACCCCCGAGGCCCTTCAGGACCGGCCCGAGAAGGGCAAGGTCGTTCTCGTCACCGGAATGACCCCCACGCCCGCGGGAGAGGGGAAGTCGACCGTAGCCGTGGGCCTGGCCCAGGCGCTGCGGCGGCTGGAGAAGAGCACGATGCTCTGCCTCCGCGAGCCCTCCCTGGGGCCCGTGTTCGGAATCAAGGGCGGAGC
>Ga0316197_10001603_pt1 | contig 16075 bp, 14 predicted proteins | sample OudBiesiAoxic_MG_FD_204939 | JGI IMG/M metagenome (GOLD analysis project Ga0316197, IMG submission 204939) | Coastal sediment microbial communities from Oude Bieten Haven, Netherlands - site A oxic | ecosystem: Environmental > Aquatic > Marine > Coastal > Sediment | place: Netherlands... | reverse complement strand
CGGGTGCCGTTCATGGCGAGCAGGTTACCCGATCGTCACTGCCCGGCGGCCCGCCAGGCGTCGCGCAGCTTCACCTTGGGGCCGAGCTTGAGGACGGCACCGGTGTAGACCCTGCCCCCGAGCCGAATCAGGCCGTAGGAGGCTGCCGCCAGCAGCGTCAGCGCCACTGCCACTTCCCACGCCGCAACCCCACCAACGGCGAGTCGCATCGGCATCACGAGTGGTGAAGTCGGGGGAACCATCGAAGCCACCCTGCTCAGCGTCGTGTTGGGGTCCTCGAGCGACAGCAGCGCAATGAAGTAGCCCGGGATCAGCAGTGCCACGGGGATCAAGGCCACGCTCTGCATGTCCTCCTGGCGAGAGATCGTGGCGCCCAACGCGGCGTAGATCACGGCAAAGAACGTGTAGCCGACCAGGTACCAGAACACGACCTGGACGATGACGTCCCGCCCGATGTCGGCGAGGGAAATGTCGGCGATGCTGAACTGGGTCAGGGTGAACCACACGACCGCACCGAGCAGCGCAAGCTGGGCCAGGCCCAGCAGCCCGATGCCGATCACCTTCCCGACCAGGATCTGGGTGGGACGCACCCTCGACAGGAGTACCTCGACCACCCGGCTTGACTTCTCCTCGACCACCCCCATCATCACGAACTGGCCAAACATCAGGATCGACGTGTAGAGCAGGATCGAGCCGATCAAGGCACCGATCCGACGCGGCTCGGCCTCGGGATCCGGCTCTCGCAGCGTCCGAAATTCCGGCGCCGGGGGTGCCAGCAACGCCAATGCCTCGTCGGAGGTCAGCCCCAATTCCTCGGCGATGTCGCGCCGCTCGATCGACTGCAAGGCGAACAGGACAACGGAGTTGAGCTGAGAGGACTCCTCCTCGAGCCAAATGATCTCCGTGCCGTCGACGACGATCACATTGAGATCGCCGAACTCGAGGTCCTGCTCTGCGGCCGCCAGGTCGTCGAAGCGCTCGATGACCGCGTCGCGTTCGAACGATGCCGCAGCAACGTCGAGGTAAGCGCCGAACTCCTCGTCGGCAGCACCAACGACTCCGACCCGGTACGGAGGTGGGTCGTCCAGTTCATTGGCGATGAGTGGTCCCAGCACGAGGATCATGCCGACGACCAGCAACGACGTTGCCAGGAACGCCTTGCTCTTCGCCCGCTGGACCAGGTCGCGCCGGGCGATCTCCCAGGTCTGAGCGAAAGAGCGTTTCATTGGATCGCCTCCCGGAACAGGTCCGAGAGGTGGGGCGGCTCGAAGCTGAACCGCGTCACCGTTCCCGCAGTGCGAGCCGCCGCCAACAGTGCATCGAGGTCGACGCTCGGTTCCACCAGGAGGCGCCGATCCCCAGTCCGGGTGACCACCACCGTGACCTCCTCGCCATCGGGGCTCCACGCCTGATCGTCGACCTCGATCACGAGATGCCTGAGCCGGGCCGATGAGCGCAGCCGCGAGAGTTCCCCGGTCAGCACGATCCGGCCACGGTCGATGATCACGACGTCCTGGCACAGGTCCTCGACGGTGTCGAGCTGGTGGCTCGAAAAGACGATGCCAACGCCGCGCCCGGCCAGCTCGCGCAGGGTCTCGGCCATCGACTCCATGCCAATCGGGTCGAGCCCGGCGAAAGGTTCGTCGAGCACCGCCAATTCGGGGTTGTGGACCAGGGCCGCCGCCAGCTGGACTCGTTGTTGATTGCCGTGCGATAGCTCCTCGAGCTTGGAATCGGCCCGATCGAGGAGCCCCAGCCGGGTGAGCCAGGCGGCGGCATCATCCTTGGCCTCCTGCCGATTCTTGCCGGAAAGCCGAGCAAAGTAGGCAAGCTGGTCGGCCACCTTCATCTTCGGATAGAGGCCCCGCTCTTCCGGCATATAGCCGAAGCGGAGACGTTCGGCGGGTCCGACCGGCGCATCGCCCCAGAGCACCTCACCCGTGTCGGGGTGGACAAGATCGAAGATGCAGCGCATCGCCGTCGTCTTTCCGGCTCCGTTGGGGCCGAGGAAGCCAACGATGCGGCCGGCGGGCACATCGAAGCTGGCCCCGTCGAGGGCAACGACGTCACCAAAACGTTTGGAGAGGTTGACGAGCGAGAGCAAGGGTGCCTCCAGACCCTCAATTGTGCCCTCTTGTGACTCGCAGTGCAGGGCCAAGATGCCGATCGCGCCGGCCGATAGTCCCGCAACCCCCAGGGCGACCGGGCTGATCGACGTCGCGGACGCCGCTATCAGGCAAGCCGCAGGAGCACCCTGCAGCAACCACGGCAAGCACCGCCGCGACTGCGGCAGGCTTGAGCCAGTTCATGATGGCGCGCTGGGTCATGTGCAACGCCTCCGAGGGGAGCGTGATCCCCCGTCTGGCGGGCTATGCGACGCCGGCCGCCGCCTTGCCACGCTTGGACAGCGCATCGACCAGGACGGCTGCAAGCAACACCATGCCCGTGATGACAAACTTGGTGCCCGACGCCAGACCGAGAAGGCCCATCCCGTTTTCAACAGAGGCGATGACCATTGCACCGAGCAAGGCACTCATCACCCGACCACTGCCACCAAACAGGCTGGTGCCGCCGATGACGGCCGCGGCGATCACGTTGAGCAGCAGGTTGCCGCCGCCGGTGTTGGTCGCCACCGAACTCAGCCGGGACGCGAGGATCACGCCACCGACGCCGGCCATGAGGCCGCCGATCATGAAGACGGCGATCCGGACCCGGTCGACGTTGATACCCGCTCGACGGGCCGCCTCGGGGTTTCCGCCGACCGCATACACGTGGCGGCCGAAGCGGGTACTGCTGGCGATGAAGGTCCAGAAGGCGAGCAGTATGCCCAAGACGAGAATCACCATGGGCACGCCACGATCGAGATTCGCAACGTAGACGCCACCAAAGACGATGATCGCGACGAAGACCAGTTGAGCAATCACGATGAGTATCGGGCGGTTGGGAAGGCCGCTGGCAAGGCGCGACCGGTACTTCTGCAACTGCATCAGCGCATTACCGCCCACGACGACCACGGCCAGGATCCAACCCCAGGCGTCGGTCAAAAAGTTCCCGGCTAGGCCCTTGATGACCGGATCCTGAATGAGGACGGTGCCTGCCGTACTGAACGATGTGGTCAAGATCAGCACCACCCCGCTCAAGCCGAGGTTGAACGCGAGCGTCACCACAAACGATGGCACCCCCGCCTTGGTGATGATCAAAGACATGACCAAACCGACTGAGGTCGTCACAAACAGCGCGATCAGCAATGCCAGCGGCCATGGCAACCCTGGATCGCCGGGGCGCAGCAGCAGCGTCAAGATCACGGCGCCGACTGCGCTGTTGTACGCCACCGAGAGGTCGATCTCGGCGATCAGCAGGACGAAGACGACCCCAATGGCGATCGTTGCCCAACCGGACATCTGAAGTAGCAGGTTGGTGAAGTTTCGCGACGAGAAGAACGTGTCGTTGAGACTTCCAAAGATGATGGCGATGATGACCAGGCCGACCAAGATGGGGAGTGACCCCAATTCGCCGGCGCGAACCCGAATCCACCAATTCCTCATGTACTCGGACACCGAGTCGGGTTTGGCTACCGGCTCTTCGTGGTAGGCCGGCAATTGCTCGGCCTCGGGAATCAGCTCCTGGTCATCCTGGGGAGTCTGGTCGTCTGTCATGTCGCCACCTCGTCCATACCGGGAACGTGCCGGAGAGTGCCCGCGGTGATGGCGTGCACTACCTCTTGCTGGGTTGTCTCATTGAGTCTGAACACGCTGACCGCTTGCCCAAGCCGCAACACGGTGACCCGGTCGGCCACCTCGAAGATGTCGTGCAGGTTGTGGGAGATGATGACAACGGCGAGCCCACGATCGGCCAGGGTGCGCACCAGATCGAGCACCTGGCGGGTCTGGGCGACGCCAAGCGCCGCGGTTGGCTCATCGAGAATGACGACCTTCGAATTCCACATCACTGCTTTGGCGACGGCAACCGACTGCCGTTGCCCACCGGAGAGACCGGCAACGGTTTGCCGCACTGATTGGAGCGTCGTAACCGCCAGGCTGTCGAGCGTCTCGCGAGCCGTGCTCTCCATCGCCGCCTCGTTGAGCATTACGCCGTTGTGAACCTCTTCGCGGCCGAGGAACATGTTGGCGACCACATCGAGGTTGTCGGCGAGCGCCAGGTCCTGATAGACGATTTCGATCCCAAGCGCTGAAGCTTCGCGCGGGCTGTGGATCTTCACCTTCTCGCCATCGAATGCGGTGTATCCCTCATCGAAGGGGTAGATGCCCGCAATGCCTTTGATCAGCGTGGATTTGCCGGCTCCGTTGTCCCCGACGAGTGCCATCACCTCCCCGGGGCATACCTCAAAATCAACCTTGTACAAGGCTTGCACCGCACCGAAGTGCTTTGACACTCCATTGCAGGTCAGGATGGGCTCGCTCGCCATAGCTCCTCAACGGTCCTAGAAATGCTCGGGGGGACGCTAGCGGTAGCGTCCCCCCGATGCATTTTCGATTGTTGACCTACCGATCGGATCTACCGATCGGCGGGGCAGTACTGCTCGAACTCGCCGGTGCAGATCTCTTCCCAAGTGCGGAAGCCGTCTGCGATGACGGTATCGGCAATGTTGTCGATCGTGACACCGACCGGAGTCAGCGCAATGTACGGAACACCCTGATCAACACCGATGGTGTTGGTGGCGGGGTCGATCCCGGTGCTCTCGCCGTCGAAGGCAACCGACATCGGGTCTTCGCCACAACGCATCGCCAGGGCCGCAGCGGCAGCCGCGTTGGCCTCAGCCTGAATCGGCTTGTACACCGACATCGTCTGCCAACCGGACAGCACGTTCTGCATCCCGGCCACGGTGGCGTCCTGGCCACTCAACGGCAGGGGTTCGAACCCGCCGGCCTTGAGGGCCTGAATCACCGAGTTGGCGAGACCATCGTTGGCCGCGAACACGGCATCAACCGCACCGCCGGTGTCAACCAGGATCTGCTCGAAGATGGTCAACGCTTCCTGGTTGTCCCAGTTCGGGGTGTCCTGATCAGCCGCCAACGCCCAAGCGCCTTCGGCAACCTTGGCCGAAACCGCAAAGTCGCTGGCCTCGTTGTAGCCACGCTTGAACAGGGCGGCGTTGTTGTCGGTCGGCGCACCGTTGAGCATCACGACATTCGGGGTCCCACCCAGGGCGTCGATGTTCGGGCCGATGACGTCGGCCATGGTCTGGCCAACCGCGACGTTGTCGAACGACACGTAGACATCGGCGCCATCACCCTCAACGGTCAGGCGGTCGTAGTCGATCACCTTGGCACCGCTGGCCCGGGCGAGATCGATGATCGCGGCACCGGAACCGGAGTCCAGGTTGGTGAGCAGAATCACCGAGGCGCCGTCGGCCAGCGCAGCTTCGGCCTGAGTCTGCTGGGTGGCGGCATCGCCCTCAGCGTTCACGATCGAGAAATCGGTTCCCTGAACCAGGCCGGCGTCCTCGAACGCGGCTTGGAAGAAGCGGCGGTCGTCGGACTCCCAACGAGCCGAGGAAGCCGAGTCCGGCAGAAGCACAGCAATGTTGCCTTCGCAGGCCGTCTCTTCAGAGCCGGTCGTGGTGGTTTCTCCAGCGGCCGCAGCCGTGGTCGTGGTTGCGTCATCGTCATCTCCGCAAGCGGCCGCAACGAGTGCGAGCGCCGCAAAGAGGACAATGATGCGAATTGACTTACTCATTCGCGTGTTGTTCCTTTCAACAGACAGGTGTATGTGTTTGGTGTCCGCCATCCGATGGGGCGTCAATTGATCGTCACCCCAACGGTGGCGAAGGCTTGTGGATGTGCCCGAACTTCGGGGCCGAAGGGGCCGGGTCGTCGACTGTGGTCGACGCCGACGGCAGTCCACCCTGATGGGCGTGTGGGTTTGTCTCCTCCTGCTGCCAGCCCGGGATGCGCCCTCCTCCGACGCACCCAACTGCTGACAAAGCGACGGAACGCTACCTCCAAAACCAGACCCTGCCAAACGACAGACGGTGACCGTCTACGATTTGCGCCCACTTCACCGTGAGGAGGCGCATGCCGCTCGTTGCCGGGGTCGACTGCTCGACCCAGTCCACCAAGGTTCTGATCGTTGACACCGACACCGGAGGGATCGTTGCCGACGGCCGTTGCGGCCACGAGGTAACCGGCTCCGGTGGGACTCGTGAGACCGATCCAGTGGTCTGGTGGAAGGCGCTGGCCACGGCTCTGGCCGAAACCGGTCGCGCCTCGGAGGTGCGGGCGATATCCGTCGCCGGCCAACAGCATGGCATGGTCGTGCTCGACGATTCGGGCGCACCGCTGCGCCCGGCAAAGCTGTGGAACGACACCGAGTCGGCCCCAGACGCGGCCGCGATGATCGAAACAATGGGTGGACCTGTTTGGTGGGCCGAGCACATCGGCCTCGTCCCGGTGGCGTCGTTCACCGCAACAAAGTGGGCGTGGCTGCGCAGGGTCGAACCAGACGTTGCCGCCGCTACCGCCGCCATCCGACTCCCCCACGACTTCCTCAACGAGCGACTCACCGGCATGGGCACCACCGACCGCGGTGACGGCTCGGGGACGGCCTGGTGGTCGACCGCAACCGAACAGTACGCCCCCGACGTGATGGACCTCGATGCCCTTCAGGTGGACCCGGCACTGCTTCCACTCGTGCTGGGGCCGCAGGACGCCGCGGGCGATGTCACCGCCGCCGCCGCCGGCTACCTCGGTTTGACGCCGGGGATCCCGGTCGGGCCCGGTACCGGCGACAACGCCGGCGCCGCACTCGGCTTGGGCCTCGACGCCGGAACACCGGTGATCAGCCTTGGAACGTCGGGTACGGCGTTCATGGTCTCCCGCACTCGCGCCGTCGACCCGTCTGGGACCGTCGCCGGGTTCGCCGACGCCACCGGCCGATTCTTGCCGCTGGCCGCCACGCTCAACTGCACCCTGGCTGTCGACCGTATCGCCGCCTGGCTGGGACTCGATCGAGAGGCCGCCGCCGAACGGACCGATGCGGTCGTCCTGCCCTACCTCGATGGCGAACGCACTCCGAACCTCCCGAACGCGGCAGCAACGATCACCGGCCTGCGTCACACCACTACCCCAGAGCAGATCTTGCGGGCTGCCTACGAGGGGACCGCGTTGTCGCTGCTTGCCGCCATCGACGTCATCGAAACTCACAGCTCCGGAGTCGACCCCGCAGCACCGATCGTGCTGGTCGGCGGTGGCGCCAAAGGCGAGACTTGGCGCAAGGTGATCGGGGAACTGTCCGGTCGAGCCATCGAGGTTCCCGCGGCAATGGAGTTGGTGGCACTCGGCGCAGCCGCCCAGGCTGCTGCCATGCTCAGCGACGAGCCACCTGAGATCGTCGCCCGCAGGTGGGAGACCCGCCGCGGCACCGTCCTGCCTGCGGTACCGCGCAACGAAGACGCTCTGACCCGCATCCGCCGTGTGCAGGAAGCAACGGCCCTGCTCAACGCCGCAGACCCCACGTCGTGAAGACGATCGGACTCCTCGGCGGGATGAGTTGGGAGTCGTCGATCGAGTACGAGCGCATCATCAACACCGAGGTCCGGGCCCGGCTCGGTGGCACCCACTCGGCCGACTTGCTGATCCGCTCCTACGACTTCGCCGCCATCGAGATGCTCCAGGCAGCCAATGACTGGGCGGGAGCCGCACGGCTGCTCGCCGGCGATGCCCGCGCCCTGCAGAAAGCCGGCGCTGACCTGATTGTGCTGTGCACCAACACCATGCATCGGGTGGCGCCTGCCATCGAGGAGGCAATCGACGTGCCCTTCCTCCACCTCGCCGACGCTACCGCGGCGGCCGTGATTGCGGCCGGGATCCACTCGGTGGCGCTGCTCGGGACCCGCTACACCATGGAGATGGACTTCTACACCGGCCGCCTCATCGACCGTGACCTCGACGTGTTGATCCCCGATGAACCCGACCGCACCGTGATCCACAACGTGATCTTCGAAGAGTTGGTTCGTGGCGAAATCCGTGAGGAGTCACGGCTGGCCTACCTCGCCGCGATCGATCGACTGCGTGCTCGCGGAGCCGAAGGCGTGATCGCCGGCTGCACCGAGATCGAACTGCTCGTTACCCCCGCCGACGTCGATTGCCCCTACTTTCCCACTACCCGCCTCCACGCCCTAGCGACCGTAGACGCTGCGCTGGCGTAGCCGTTTCAGCTCGTCGCTGCTGCGACGATCTGCTCGATGACACGCATGTTGGCGACACCGTCTTCCGGTGGGGTCGGCACCGGGGTGTCGTTGAGGACGGCGGCGGCGAAGCCTTCTGCCTCGGCGGTGTACTGGTCCCGGGTGTCGAAGGTGATCGTCTCGGTGTCGGGCGCCACCGGCGGGTTGCCGCCCGCGGTGACGAAGATGCGGGTCGGTCGATCGGGTGGGATGTTGAACGGAATCTCGATGTCGATCCTGCCCTCGGTCCCTCCGATGTGGACCCGTTGGTAGTCCTCCAACTGGGTGGAGCAGGTGAAGCTTGCCTGGCCGGGGCCGAATTCGAGCAACGCCGAGGTGACGACGTCGGTGCCAAAGCGCGGATCACGGCGCATCGATCCCGCCACGGCGGTCGGCTCTCCGCCATAGATCATCCGTGCTGCGTTGATCGGGTAGCAGCCGACATCCATCAGCGCCCCACCGCCGGATTCGAGCTTGTTGCGAATGTTGTCTGGGTCGTCGTTGAAGTAGGAGAACCACGCTTGGATGGCGCGCACCTCGCCGATCCGGCCGTCGGCCACCAACTCACGCACCACCAGCCACGAGGGGTGGAGCCGATACATGAAGGCCTCCATGAACTTCACGCCTTCGGCCGCGCAGACGTCGACCATCTCCTGGGCATCGGCCGCCGACAACGCCAGCGGCTTCTCGCACAACACGTGTTTGCCGGCGCGAGCCGCGGCCATCGTCCACTCGGCATGCAGTTGGTTCGGCAAAGGGATGTAGACCGCGTCCACCGCGTCATCGGCGAGGAGGGCCTCGTAGCTGCCGTGAGCCCGAGGGATGCCCAGTTGGTCCGCCGCGGCCCGGGCTCGACTCTCATCTCGCGACGCAATAGCGACCACCTCGCAATTGAGCCCGGCTTGAATCGCCGGCGTCACCTTGGCCATGCCGATGTTGGCCGTACTGAGCACACCCCAGCGCACCTTTTTCATATGATCCTTCCGCTCCAATCTTGTCGTCTGCTCACACCATGATCCAGCCGCCGTGGACGTTGACGGTCTGGCCAGCCATTAGCGACGCATCGTCGCCGGCCAGCAACAAAACCACCCCGGCGACCTCGTCGAAGCTTCCTCGTCGCTTGAGAGCTTGGGAGGCAATGATCTCACGCTCGTACACCTCGAGATCGTCGGGTTGCACCTGCTCGGCTCTTGCCGGGAAGGCGCCTGGGGCCGCCCCGTTCACCCGGATGCCGTGCTTGCCCAACTCACGAGCCAGGACGCGAGTCATCGCCACCACTGCTCCCTTGGCCGCCACATATGTCGAGGGCATCGCCGCGGCGAGGCGCCCGGTCACGTGGCGCGACCTTCCCACCCTCGCTGTGACGCGGCGTCGAGGAGTCGAGGACCGTCGAGGATCGACACATAAGGCAGTACGTCCTCGTCGGAAGCCAAGACAAACTCGGTGAGTTGGGACGAGACCACCTGGTGGAGCGACTCGGGCGACCAGGGCTTGGCCACGTAGTAGTCGAGCTTGGCCTCGTTGACTGCGCGAATGGTGTCTTCGAGACCTGCCTGCCCGGTCAACAGAACCTTGCGAGCGCCACGCGTCTTCGGTTCAGCTTCGAGCTCGATCAGGAAATCGATACCGAGGACCCCGGGCAACAGATGATCGCAAAGGATGAGCCCGGCAAGGACGTCATCAGCGGCAAGTTCGGCCAGCAGGTTGCGAGCGTCGTCGACGTCCTCGGTGGCTTCGATCCTGAAGTGGCCGGCAAAGGGAGCGAGGTCGCGCACGACTGCGTCGCGCACCTCCCGCTCGTCCTCGATTACGACGATGGCAATCTCGCTCACGATTCTCCCGGGTTCGCTTCCGGCGGCTCAGGCGGAAGAGTAACGACAAAGCACGTACGGCCGGGCCCGGACTCAACCGCGATCGTGCCACCGTGCTGGGTCACGATGTCCTTGGCCAATCGCAGACCGAGGCCGAGACCGAAGTCGACTCGACCCCCGGCTGTGGTGAAGTGCATGTCGAAGATCTGATCGATGTGGCTCGGGTCGATCCCGGGGCCGCTGTCCTCAATCTCGACCTGCACCACACCAGCGCCAGGCGATGAGGTGCGCACGGTCAGCGTGCCCGACCCATCCATGGCGCGGATGGCGTTGTGGATGAGGTTGGTCCACACCTGATTGAGCTGCCCGGGGAAACACGCGATCTGCGGCACCTCGCCGTACTCCCGCACCACGTCAATACCCCGTAGTTCGTGACCCAACAGGAGCAGGGTGTCTTCGATGCCTGCGGCGACCTCGACCCCGGTGGCAAGTCCTTGTCCGGCTCTGGCGTAGGACCGCAGGCTGCCGACCAGATCGCCGATCCTGCCGGCCGCAGACCGAATGTTGCGCAACGAAAGGCCAAGCTGGTGGTAGCGCTCGAGGTCGACGAGACGGCGTTCACGCTCATCGTCGCTCAGATCCCCAAACGCCAGCTGGAAGTCGGCGGCGTCCGAGACACCCACCGACACCAATCGACCCGCCAGGGCGCGGTCGCCGATCGACGCGGCGAGAGCGTTGCGCTGGCTGCGTTCTTCGGCGGTGGAAATCGGGGGCCGGTGCAGCGCTTCGTCGAACGCCTGCTGCATCATCACTCCGTCGACATGGGCCAAAGGAAGTTCGGATAGGTCCTGCGTGATGAAGTCGGCGGCGCGCCCGATGGCGGCGATCGGGTTGTTGAGTTCGTGCCCGATCCCGGCGACCAACTGACCAAGTGTCGCCATCTTCTCCGATTCGATCAGACGGGTCTGGGCGTGCTCGAGTTGGGCCAAGGCGGCCGCCAGTTGGTCCCGCTCCTTTGCCAGATCGAGATTGAGCTGATCGACCTGGAGGCGCAGATCGATCGACCGCTGGTGGCGCCGCACCATCGAGCGCAGCAGCGCCGTCACAAAGTGGACCGCAAGCGTCTCACTACCTCGCAGCGCTCGATCGAGTTCCTCGAGGGTGAGTGAGATCGCGGTGAGATCCGTGCCTGCGGTTGCGTCCATGAATGCCGGTTGATTGCGGGCGACTGCCATCAGACCGACGATGCGCCCGGCGGTGCGCAGGTGGAGCACGATCTCGCGCCCATCGACGGTCCGGGTGAGCCGCACCTCACCGTCGAGCACGATCCAGATGCGGTCTACTGCCTGGCCGTGGCGCAGCAGCACCGTCCCCGCGGGGATAGTGACCCGCTCAGGCTCGGCGAGTGTCCGGTCGATCTCGTCGATCATCCGCCGCTCGACCTCATCGTCGGGCACATCCGCATCGACGAAGAACGAGCGTTGTAGACGCTCCATCTGACTCTCTGTGCGCTGGAGTTCCTTCTCGGTTTCGGTATAGGCAACGGAGAGCAGTTCGGTGTCGGCGAACCCGCCGATCCGTTCCATGTCCTCGGGGGCGTGCTCGACGAAGTAGACCGTCACCAAGCTCTGGGCTAGATGGGCCAAACCCTGGTCGCTCCAGGGCCGAACCACCTCGACGACACCCTCCCGATCCTCGGGGCGGGACACCAGCAGCATCCTGGTCGCCGGTTCGAACTCGGGTGTGGTGCCGAGTTCGTCGAGCAGCTTCGGGCCATCAACGGCAGTGACCTGATCGTCGATGATGACGAGGACGACGTGGTCGCCTCGTGCAATGAGCCGACTCATCCGCTCCCGGAACCAGTTGACCTTGACGAAGCCCTCCACAACGATCACGCCGCGGGTCGCTTGGGTGATCCGCCCGACGAGATCATCTACCTCATCGCGGTGCTCGCCCAGACACAGCGCGTAGTAGTTGGCGTGGCGGCCGGCCTCGTCGCTCATGCGCCCGCCACTCCAACAACGCTCCACAGCAAGGGAGCGACAACGACAAAGAGCACAAGGCCAACCAGTCCAATCACGATCCCGGCCCGAGCCATGTCTGAGGTCTGCACGGAACCTGTCGAGTATGCAATGGCGTTCGGCGGGGTGGATATCGGCAATGCCATCGCCAAGGACGCCCCAACGGCGATGAAGAACCCGACCTGGATCGGATCGAGCGATACCGCACCGGAAAGCGCCAGCGTCAACCCGATGGGGATCAGCAGGTTCGCCGCCGCGCTGTTGGAGATCACCGTGGACATGACCAATGCGGTCAGCGCCAGAAGACCGGCGACCAGCCAGCCGGGCACCAGATCCCAGGACACGAGGTCGATCAGCCACACATCGAGACCTGATGACGAGACGCCAAGCCCAAGGGCGATTCCGCCGGCAACCAGCCACAGAATGTGCCACTGGACCGACCGCAGCTCCTTCGAGCTGAACACCCGGGTGGCGAGAAGGATGACGACGGGGAGGAAACCAACGATGGTCGATTTGATCCCGTGGATCGGCTCGGTGAGCCACAGCAGCACGGTGATGGCAAACGTCACGTAGAAGATCTGGGCGCCTCGGGAGCGGTCGAAGTCGGCCTTGATGTTGAGGTGAACGGTGTCGGTCTTGGCCGGGAACAGTTTCATCAGCAGCCACCACGAAAAGAACAGCAGCACAATCATCATGGGGACGGCCATCACCATCCACTCGACAAAACTGACCGAGATTCCGGCATCTCCCAGACCCCCCAGCGCAATGGCATTGGGGGGCGTGCCGACCGGGGTCCCGATCCCGCCGACGTTGGCCGCAATCGGGATCGAAAGGGCCAGGCCCGTGCGCAGCTTGTCGTCGATGTCGAGCCCGGCGATCACGGGCAGCACCACAGCCATCAGCGTCGCAGTGGTGGCGGTATTGCTCATGAACATCGAGAACGCCGCCGTGATGAGCATCAGCCCGAGCACGATGTAGCGGGGCGACGCGCCAAAGGGCCGCAGCAAGACACTCGCCATGGAGCGGTCCAGCTTGTACTTGGCGGCGCCGTCGGCGAGGAAGAACCCGCCGAGGAACAGCATGAGGACCGGGTTGGCAAGGGTCGCATAGAACTCGGTGTACGAGGGCGCCTCGAAGCTCGCGGGGAGGGCGAACAGGGCCTGATCGGAGATCAGCAGGATCTGCAGGAAGATGATCAACGCCGCGGTTGCGTACAGCGGAATGGCCTCAGTCACCCACAACACAATGGCGAGGAGGAACACCGACAGGGCCCGGTGCCCGGCCACCGACAATCCGTCGAACTCGATGATGAAGGGCAGCACGAAGACGATGACGCCGAGCACCAGGCCGACGTGGCGCTTGTTCGGTGTCGGCACACCAAGGCGGCGATAGGCGCGAAGGGTTGAGGTCATGGGTCCTGCAGTGAGGGGCGGTCCGGACAATGCTAGGGGGGTGTTGAGCAAACGCCGAGCGGGGTTGCCCCGGCGTGCAGGCGCCTGGGCCTCGAATCTCCCGTCAAGCCCAGACTGGCGTTGCTCAATACCCACATCAGGTGGGTTCGCGGACGGCCGGTGTCGTCGATTGAACCCTCACCGCAACGGCCTAACGTCGTGCCGTGTCACGCAGCCGTCTCATCCTCCTGATCGCCTTCGTCGCTTTCATCGCCCTCGGGATGCCGAAGGCCGCCTTCGGTGTGGCCTGGCCGTCGGTGGCCGCGGACCTGTCCGCCACTATCGCCGACCTGGGTGTATTCGTTGCGATCCACGTGGGTGCCTACTTCGTGGCCAGCCTTATCAGCGGTCGGTTGAGTCACCGCATCGGCAACGGCCCGATGCTGACGATCGCGGCCTGGGCGCTCACGGTTGGCATCATCGGATACGCCGCGGCGTCGAACCGCCTGAGCCTCGGCCTTGCCGCCGTCGTGCTCGGCTTAGGCGGCGGCCTGCTCGACGCCGGCATCAACGCCCATGTCGCCCTGGACTACGGAGCCCGGGCTATGGGCCTGCTGCACGCGTCATTTGGCCTCGGAGCGACGCTTGGGCCGCTGGTGATGACGGTCATCGTCGCGTTGGACGGATCGTGGCGGATCGGTTTTGCGCTGCTCGTCGTCCTCCAGGCTGGGATCGCGATTGCCATCTGGCGAACCAGCGCCGACTGGGACACTGCGCCGGCGGACCCCGGCCAGCGTGGCCGCCTCAGCCAACACCACCGGACCACAGCCATGCTGGCCGTGCTTGTGTTCGCCCTGTACGGCGGCATCGAGGTTGGAGCCGGATCGTGGGCGTACAGCCTGCTCACGGAGGAGCGCGGGATGGCGGAAGCCGCTGCCGGGGTCGCCGTCACAGGGTTCTGGGCCGCCCTCACCGCGGCTCGATTGCTGCTCGGCGCCATCGGCGACCGCGTCGTCCCTGACGCCGTCCTGCGGGCCTCGGCCGGCGGAGCGGTGCTCGGCATCGCCGTGTTGTGGTGGAACCCGGCTGAAGCGGTCGGGGCGCTCGGTCTCGTGTTCGCCGGCTTTGCACTCGGGTTCGTCTTTCCGCTCCAGATGCTGCTCACTCCACGCCGATTTGGCCCAGTGGCGACTCCTCCGATGGCCGGATACCAGCTGGCCGGGGCAACCGTCGGCGCGGTCATCGTCCCCTTGCTCATTGGGCAACTCGTGGCCGCCAACGACCTCGAGATGGTTGGCCCCGTGCTCTTTGCGGCAGCCGTGGGGTTGCTGGCAACAACACTGGTTCTCGCCCGCCGCGCTCCGTCTGAGGTCCCCGACAAGGTCTGAGCGCTCTCCTCGCTGACCTCAAGGATCCCGGCCGCGATCCCGATAGACCTACAGGTAGGCCGCAGAGCGTCGTATCGTCGCGAGTGAAACACATACCGAATGGGGAGTGTGACCGTAATGAAGAAGCATCGTTTGCTGCTCGGGTTGGCCGCTCTGGCGCTTGTCGTCAGTGCCTGCGGCGATGGGGAGGCCAGCGACACGACGGCGACTACGACCGCCGGCGAGGTCACCACCACGAGCCAGGCTTCCGAGACCACCACAACCGCTGGCGAGGAAACCACCACAACCGCTGGCGAGACCACCACGACTGCCGCCACGGGCGGCGGTGACACCGGAGCGTTCCAGGAAGCCATCGAGAAGAGTGGAGAGGTGAACTCCGCCCAGATGGAGGGCACCATGGCGATGTCCGACGTCGAAGGCGCTCCCGGAACCGGCGAAGTCTCGATCGACTTCTCCGGTGGCTTTGACAACGAGAACGACATCTTTGCTTTCAAGATGGACCTGAGCGGCGCCGTCGAAGGCATGGGTGAAGAGATCCCGCCGGAAATGGCCGGGCTGTTCGGCGAGATGGAGATCATCACGGTTGGTGACGACTCCTACATGAAGTTCGGGTTCTTCTCGATGTTCCTCGGCTCCGATACCGAGTGGATCAAGATGCCTGCCGATGAGAGCAGCGATGCCGCCGGGGGCTTCGGCGGTGTGAACCCGATCAACCCGACCGAGATGTTTGCCGCCTTCAACAACGAGAACGTCGACATCGTCGAGATCGGCACCGAGGACGTGCGCGGAGTGGCCACCACCCACTATCACGCTGTGGTGGATGCCAAGGCGATGGCGGAGGCTTCGGCCGATGGCAGCGTCGAGGGTCTCGAGGACCTCGGAGAGTTGCCGGAGAACTTGGACGTCGACATGTGGATCGATGACGAGCGCTACATCCGGAGGTTCGTCGTCACGATGGACGGCGCAGAGATCGAGTCGGCTGCCGGTGAGGGTTTTGGGGCGATGGTCATGACGTATGAGATGTTCGCCTTCAATGAACCGATCAACGTGACGGTCCCGGCCGAGGGTGAGTACACCGACATGGAAGACCTCAACTTCGACTTCGGTGATCTCGACCTCGGAGCCTGATCCCCGCAGAGATGTCGTGAACGGCGCCGCGCTGCGGCGCCGTTCTCGCGCTCACGAGACGAGCCGCGCCCCCATGGTGGCGAGGGCAATGTCCTCGGCTTCAGGCAGACCGCTCACGCCGACAGCACCGATCACTTCGCCGTCGCTGACA
>Ga0316197_10001602_pt1 | contig 16079 bp, 12 predicted proteins | sample OudBiesiAoxic_MG_FD_204939 | JGI IMG/M metagenome (GOLD analysis project Ga0316197, IMG submission 204939) | Coastal sediment microbial communities from Oude Bieten Haven, Netherlands - site A oxic | ecosystem: Environmental > Aquatic > Marine > Coastal > Sediment | place: Netherlands... | reverse complement strand
TCGGTACGCTGTGCGATTTCGACCCGGGCTTCGAGATCGAGTATCAGCAAATAAATACTGGCGACATCAGCAATAAGCGTAATGGTCACAACGTTACGCGCCTCGACCGTTGCCAGTAACTGTGCCCGGGCAGCTTCTGTCGATCTGCGCAACTTACCCCAAAGATCCACTTCAAAACTCAGGTTCGCCGCCAGAATGAAACTCTCATTGATCGATCCGGGTGAATTGGTACCGGGAATCGTATTGCCGCGAGCCGCACCCGCACCGGCATCCAGGTTTGGAAACTGGTCGGCGCGGACAAACCCCAGTGCTGCACGGGCCTCTTCGATCCGGGCCAACGCGATAGCCAGTTCCTTGTTATTGAGCAGGGCGCTTTCGACCAGGGACACCAGCTTCGGATCGTCAAACAACTCCCACCAATCCAGGTTGGCGAACGAAGCGCCGGATACCTGTGACGACTGGTAGGACTCAGGAACAGGAACCTCGGGACGTTGGTAGTCCGGACCCATAGTGCAGGACGCGACAATAAGCGCAGACGCCGCTAAGAACAGATGCCGGAGGAGACGCTTCATTCAGCCTGCTCCGCGAGTTTGGCTGCCTTGTCACGCCCGCTGACGCGCTCCACCAGCACATAGAGCGCCGGGATGATCAATACACCCAATACGGTGGCCGCCAGCATTCCTGAAAACACGGTCATTCCCATCACCTTGCGCGCTTCGGCACCGGCGCCGCTTGCCACCAGCAACGGGAGCACACCCAGGATGAAGGAGAATGCCGTCATCAGGATCGGCCTGAAACGGTCTTTCGCAGCCGACAGCGCGGCATCCAGTGCGGAGGACCCTTGTTCGGATTTAAGTTTTGCAAACTCCACGATAAGAATCGCGTTCTTGGCCGCCATACCGATCAGCATCACCAGGCCGATCTGGGCAAAGACATTGTTCTGATAGCCGGGCAGGAACAGCCCGCTGATCCACAACCCGGCCATCGCACCGAATATCGCAATCGGGGTACCCAGCAGGACACCGGCCGGCAGCGACCAGCTTTCGTACTGGGCTGCCAGAATCAGGAACACGAACAGCAACGCAAGCAGGAATACCTGGGCTCCGGAACCCGCCGCAGCCCGCTCCTGGTAGCTCATGGCATTCCAGGAATACCCCATGTCTGTCGGCAGCACTTCGGCGGCGACTTGTTCAAGTGCATCCAGCGCCTGGGCTGAACTGTATCCCTGGGCCGGCGAACCGGTCAGCTCTGCCGACCGGAACAGGTTGAAACGGTTGGTATATTCCGGCCCCGAAGTTGAAGATGTCGTTACCAATGCAGATAAGGGTACTGTCTGACCTTCTTTACCACGTACAAAAAAGTACCGAATATCGTCAGGATCAGTACGGTATTCCGGCTCCGCCTGGACATACACTTTAAACAGGCGGCCAAAGCGATTGAAATCATTCACGTAGGCGCCACCGAGGAAGGAACCCAGCGTGGTGTTTACATCAGCCGGTGATACGCCCAGCTTAAGAACCATGTCCTTATCAACGTCTGCAAAAATCTGTGGGACGTTGGCCCGGAAAGTCGACATGATATTTCCAATCTCAGGTCGTTTTCGAGCGGCCTCCATGAACACCTGGGACTGGTCGGCGAGATAGGCCGGTGTATTGCCCCCGCGATCCTGCAGCATCATGCTGAACCCTGATCCGGTGCCCAGGCCGGGAATAGCCGGTGGGCCAAAAGCAAAAACGAGGGCTTCCGGGACTTCCATCGCGAATTGCCGGTTCATTTTTTGGATAATCTTGTTGACATGAAGCTCAGCACTGCCCCGCTCACTCCAGTGTTCCAGCGAAATAAACAGGAACGCGTTGTTGGGTGAAAGGGACGACGTCAGAAGGCTGTAACCCGCCACTGCGGTGACAAATTCAACACCTGGCGTGCCGTCCAGCATGGCCTCAACCTGCTGGGTGACTTTGTCTGTGCGTTCCAGAGAAGCCGCATCGGGCAGTTGTATATTCACCAGGAAATAGCCCTGGTCCTCTTCCGGCACGAATCCTCCGGGCACCGAGCCGAAAAGCCCCCCCATCAACACGACCATCGTCAACAGGACGCCCACACTGAGAAGCAGTTTGCGGGAGAACAGCGTTGCGACACCCATGTATCCGTCGGTTGCCCTATGGAAAACCTTGTTGAATCCGTTATAAAAAGGCGTCAGAAAATTGTCTTTCCGTTCAGATGGCGGCCGAAGCAACATGGCGGCAAGAGCGGGACTGAGGGTTAATGCGTTGATCGATGAAATCGCCACCGAAATGGCAATCGTAATGGCAAATTGCTGATACAAGCGCCCGGTAATCCCACCCATCGCAGCTACCGGCACAAACACCGCCATCAAGGTGAGCGACGTGGCAACTATCGGACCTGAAACTTCCTTCATCGCGGCAATCGTGGCCGCCTTGGCCTTCAGACCTTCTTCCATTTTGCTGGTCACGGCCTCGACCACCACGATCGCGTCATCAACCACGATCCCGATGGCCAGAACCAGGCCCAGCAGGGACAGCGTGTTGATTGAAAAACCCAGCAATGGGAAGACAGCAAAGGTTCCGATCAGTGAAACCGGAACCGCCAATGTCGGGATTAACGTGGCACGCGCGTTCTGCAGAAAAATGAACACCACGAGAATGACCAGCAACATCGCCTGCCACAGGGTGGTGATGATCTCCCTGATCCCTTCCTCAACCGCGAGCGTCGTATCCAGCGATACCTGGTATTGAATATCATCGGGGAAATCTTTGGCCATTTCCTGCATGACGGCTTCGATTTCCGCCGCAACTTCAAGGCCATTTGCACCCGGTAGCTGGTAGATCGCCAGGATCGCAGCAGGACCGCCATTCAGACGACTGGCCGCATTGTAGGTTTGTGTGCCCAGTTCTACCCGCGCAATGTCCTTGATCCGCACCTGGGATCCATCCGGATTGGAGCGGACAATCACGTTGCCGAATTCCCTGGCATCCGCCAACCTGCCCTTGGTCCGAACCTGGTAAGTAAATTGGGTGCCAGGGACCGCCGGGGGGCCACCAATCTGGCCGGCCGGTGCGATCACATTCTGTTCCTGGATCGCCCTGGTGATGTCGGGCACGGTCAACCCCAGCTTCGCCAGTTGGTCCGGTTTGACCCAGACACGCATGGCGTAGTCGCTTCCACCGAGCACACTGGCCTGGCCGACACCCTTGATACGGGCGACGGCATCCAGGATATTGATCGTCAGGTAGTTGCTTTGAAAATTCTGGTCATAAGTGCCGTTGGGTGAGTTCAACGTGACGAGAAGCAGTGGAAAAGAAAGCTTTTTCTTTACCGTAATGCCAAGTCGTTTTACTTCTTCAGGGATACTCGCCTGTGCCTCGGAAACCCGGTTCTGGACCAGTACGTTAGACATGTCCAGGTCCGAGCCGACTTCAAATGAAACCGTCAGGTTTACCGTGCCGTCGTTGGAATTGACGGACTTCATGTAAATGGAGTTTTCTACGCCGTTGATTTTCTGTTCCAGCGGCGTTGCAACCGACTGCTCAACCACTTCGGCATTGGCGCCGGTGTAAGTCGCGGTTACGCCAACTTCAGGCGGGGTGATTTCAGGGTACTGTGCGACGGGAAGACTTCCCATCGAGACAACACCAACGATCAGGATGATAATTGCGATGACCATCGCAACTATTGGACGTCCTACAAAAAATTCAGCCATCGTGCCGGTGACCTATTCCGCAGTAACCGGGTTAACCTTCATTCCGGGTCGCACTTTCTGGATACCTTCCACGATAATGCTTTCGCTGCCAGTCAGGCCGGACTTCACAACAACATCGTTGCCTGTCTCCGGACCCAATTCTATCTCAACCACAGCCACTTCATCGCTTTCCTTAACCACGTATACCCGGAAAAGGCCCTGGAGTTCCGAAACCGCTTTTCGTGGAATGACGACAACATCTGCAAGCACTTCATACCTTGCGCGGACGCGAGCAAACTGGCCTGGCAACAACAGCAAACTGGGATTCGGGAAAGAAGCTTCGACTGTATAAGTACCGGTATCCTGGTTAATGGCCTGGGATGCAGCAACGGCACGCCCTTTGTGCGGATGAATTGTTCCGTCGGCGAGAATGAGCTCAAGGTCGCTTCCACGATTTTCACCCCTCTCGGCGCTGCTGCGCTCCCGGCCTTTATGCTTCGCCAGGTACGTCCTGGCCATGATCAGGTACTCGCGTTCTGATATGGAGAAACGGACCCTTATCGGGTCAATATCTGACAATGTGTTGAGAACAACAGGATTGGGCTCACGGCCCACGAATTCACCGGGCTTGGCCTTGGTCAGGCCTATCAGGCCATCTATCGGAGCAAATATCCTGGTGTAACTGAGTTCGATTTCAGCAAGATCGACTCCAGCCTCCGCTGCACTGACACTGGCGCGCGCAGCAGCCTCCTGGGCCACGGCGCCATCGAGATCCTGCGCACTTACCGCTTTCATTTCAGCAAGTGGTTTGATCCGTGCAAGATCTGAAACAGACTTGGCAAGCATCGTTTGCGAGGCCGCCAGTTGGCTTTGTGCGCCTACCAGCTTGGCCTGAAACGGTTGAGGATCGATGGTGTAGAGAAGTTCGCCTTTCTTGACAAAGGTCCCTTCCTGGAAATCTATCGAGTCCAGAAAGCCTTCGACACGTGCCCGGATGGGAACATCCTGGGTTCCCAGCGTGGTGCCCACCATATCGATAAACAAGGGCACGTCCTGGCGTTCAGCTCCTGCTACAACGACCGTGAGAGCGGGTGACACTGAATCGGCCGGCTTACCATCGCATGCCGTCAGGAAAACAACCGGGACCAGAATGGCCACTATTAGCCGCTTAACACCGGCCGCATTCAATCCCGGTGTTCTGATCATTTTCCGTCGCCTTTGTAGTTATCACTTTCAGGCATCACATAGGTACCCGACCCAACGGTATTCCGGGGGCCATAGAGGTAGACCTTTCGCTTACTGCCATCGAGGTTCCATTCCCAGTCTGTTTCCATGCTGTCAAGCATATAAGTTTCTGAATGGCTGTAGCCGTAACCGCCATAAGGTCCCCAGCCGGGATAGCCATAACCATAGCCGTATGTGTGGGGATAACGCCAATAGGCATAACGATTGTGATATCCCGGATAATACCAGCCTGTTCCATGGACCATGGTATAACCATTGTAATACCGGTTGTAGTATCCACTCTCTGCGGTATAGGCCACTTTCTTGCTGCTGTCATCAAACGCTTTCACCCGGACAAATGTAACGTTGTAAGCCGGATCAGTGGGCGGAATCGTGTAGATCTCTTCCGGAACCTCCGTTGCAGCACGCCACGGGCCCCTTGGCCTGGTTGATGAGTACCAGGCGCCGTCGTGACAAAGGTAGTAAAAATTGTTGTGCATGATGACCTGGAAAGGCGTATTTTCCGCCCGGCGCAGGTCCGTGGCCTGGATAGGCACGAAGCTCGGCTCACCCAGGTAGGGAACCTCCATGTCGTCCCCGGCCGTGACATTCAGTTCCGCCACGCGGAGTTTTCTCGCCTCGGCTACCGCTTTTTCAGCTTGCGGCGTACCCGGAACAGAAGCCAGCACGGAAGCTTTGCGGTGGTCTGACGGGATCTCCGCAAATAACGCCGGCAGCTGTTTCACAGCAAACCACTGCTTTTTCAAATCCTTGGTTCTGAACCAACGGCCGGACAAAAGCAAATAGTAATGGTCACCCAATACAAAGAAATCATTTCGGGTGTTGGACACAAACTGCAGACCGTTGTTACCGATGGCCTCCAATTGCATCGGCCCATCGATCAAAACCAATTCCGTCGGTTCGTAACTGATGATGAATGGAAGCGGAATTTTATCCGGCTTCCGCGGCGGCATGGCTGCCGCCACTTCCGGCCAGTCAGAACTGACCTGCAACGTCAGGAAACTATCCGGCAGTTCAAGCGTGCTCCGCCAGTTCCCACTCGACAAGAAATTGTTGGAATACCAACTGCCCTGTTCCAGGATGTACCAGATTTCAGTTCCCTGGTCCTGGAAAATACTCCAGTCCGTATTCACAACAAAACTCAGTCCGGTATTGCCGATCTTTACTTTTGAAGGCGGCCCATCAATCAACATCAGATTCATTGGAGTCTCTGATACGACAATCCTTGGCGGATGCGAACTCAGCTGCGACCGGGCATCTGTGACAACCAACAGCAGCAGAAGGACCAGGATCGCTTTTAGCACATCCAATCTCAGCTTCATCAGTCCAGACCCGCCTTACTCGACCGGCTTACGAAATTTCAAGGTCCAACGGTCTGTGTTGCCGGTTACGGTTTTGCGCCCCACTTCGTAACGCAATTCGTCGTCCGAGCGGAAATGGAGATCGGAAAAATCTTCGAATTCAAAACCTGCTGCTTCGATCTCTTTGATCGCCAGCACCGGGTCAATACGCCTGCGATTCTCCGGTCCATCTTGTTCCATGTGGCGGCGCGTATGGTCGACCACTGCATAAACCCCACCCGGCTTCAACGCATCGAAGGCGGCGCTGTTCATCGCCGCGCGACCGTCCGCATCGAAATTATGATAATTACGGAAGGTCAGCACCATGTCAGCGTCTTCTACATCGAGGCCGTCCAGCTCAAGCGTATAAAAACGTGAGCCTTCAGGGCGGTAGATTTTTGCTTCTTCAGAGATGACTTTGACCTTGTCAAACCCGTCCTTACCTAAAACTCTCTCTTTGACTCTGCCGGTTCCGAGAGCAACAAACATCGTGCCGTTCTCAGCCATAACCGGTGCCAGCAACTTCGTGTACCAACCGCCACCCGGCAGCAATTCGACAATGGTCATGTCATCACGCAGGCCGAAAAATTCCAATGTCTTAACCGGGTTGCGGTTCCGGTCACGCTCCGTTTCGGCTTCGGTCCTGGCGTCGGACGACATGGCGGCCTTCAATTTGGTCTCTACAGCGGCAAAATCATCCGCCTGGGCAAAGCTGCTAACCAGCAATAACAAAACTACAAGTACTCTGGGCATGAAAAACTCCTGAAAAAAACACAGACGAACGGGAAGCCGGCGTTCAATTAAGAACCCGGCAGGGGGGAATTGTAATCGAAGAACGCTCTGGCCGTCAGGCCGCGGCCTGGTAATCCGTATATTTGTCCGAATTCAGCGCCCGAACGGCCTGCTTCAGACATGCACGCATTTCCACTTCGATCGAACTATTTACCCGGCTTCGATTGAGACGCAGCATTTCATGCCAGTACTCGATTTCTGCCTGGAGTAGGTAACGCTTGGAAGATTCCATTTTTATGCCCAATTTTTTATTTCGCGCCCTCACGCGAAAGGTCCATTTTGGGAATCATCCTGATTCATATACTGCGGACTCTCCTTTTCCGCAGTTATTGCACTCTCATGCAATAAAACATGACTGGTAGATCATGTAACACCTGTAATAATCCAAATACTTACAGAAGTCAAGAAAAAATCTCTTTAAAAATGACCGGTTAGCCTCTATTGCTCACGCAGAGCAGTGGCTACTGGTAATCTCGCTGCACGGATGGCAGGGAACAATCCGCCGATCAAACCGATCACCATGGCGAAGACAATTCCCAGTATCAGAAGTGTGCTGGTCACATCAAACGCAAAAGCGATCTGGCTAAAGCTAGAGAAATTAAGTGTGGATGCGCGATAACCGTCAAAAACCAACCAGGCAGCCAGCGCTCCAAAAACGCCTCCGGCCATAGCAAGCAGCAGCGACTCAATCAGCACGGATATAACCACCGGTCCGGATTGAAAACCCAGCGCCCGCAATGTCGCAATTTCCCTCGACCGTGATGAGACAGCCGTATACATTGTATTGAGCGCACCAAAAATGGCGCCAAAGCCCATGATCACCGCAATCAGTGTTCCCAGCCCCGTGATGGTGTTATTCAGGCTGGTTGATTGATCGGAATAATAATCAGCTTCAAGCACCGGTTTGACGTTCAGACGCGGATCGCTGGTCAGTGCATCCTTATATGCCTGAAAATCATCCGGAGATTCCAGCTTCGCATAAACCACCTGGTAGGAATTGCCGCGGCGATAGGCCGGCTGAAGCACGGCCGCATCTACCCAGATCTCCGACTCAGCCAGGCCGCCATTGGCCTCGAAGATTCCGACAATGGGCCATTCTTCCTGCGCGACGGTCAGCGTGTTGCCCACTTCCAGACCGACAATCTCCATGCGGGCACCTACGCCGACAATCACCTCGTTCAGACCGGACTCAAACATACGCCCCTCAACGATGTTGAAACCACTTCGCAACTCCGGCGCTACCGGGCTGACACCACGGAGCGGAACATTGGCATCTGCCCCGGTCGAACGCATCGGCAAATTGATCACCACGAAAAGTTCGGGCGAGGAAAGAGCTCCATATTCGTTACGTACCAGGCCCGGTCCTTCTGCAATGAACTTTGCATCATCCCCCACCAGGATACTCATCATTTCCGAGCTGGCTCCGCTCCGCAAAATCACCACGTTATCAGGTGAAGCTGAACTCTCCATGGTTTTCACAATGCCCTGGGCTATCGATAAAACACCCACGAGTACGGCCACGACCCCCGCAATACCAAGAACTGCCGTTGCAGAGGATCCCATCCGTTGCGGAAGACTCCGGACGCTGAACAGGGTGATGGAAAAGATCTGTGAGAACCAATTGAGGATTGCGTTCACGGGCCTATCTCCTGAGCGCGTCAGCGATGCGCAAACGCTGTGCCTGGAGTGCAGGCAAAATACCTGCAATCAGGGCCATCAGTCCGATTAAAACAACACCCGTTAACAGGTGGCCCAGCGGGAGAAAAAAGATCGGTAACTGGCCGTTGGTAGGATCACCCGCTGATACCATAAGCCAACCCAGCGCCAACCCCAACCCGCCGCCAATACCGGTGATAACCAATGATTCGCCCAACACCAACCCGAGCACACTGCGGTCGGTGAAACCGATCGCCTTGAGCACCGCCAGTTCATTGGTCCGCTCGCGGACCGCGTAGGCCATGGTATTGCCAGCCACCAGGAGCATCGTGAAAAACACGGCTGCAATTATCGAGGTCATAATAAAAGCGATATTGCCGATCTGGTCGGCAAAACCCTGCAGAAATGCACCTTCTGCCTCGGCTTTCGTTTCGGCGGGCGAATTTGCAAATTCAGCATCGATCAAAGCAGCCGCTTCTGCTGCCCGTTCAGGATCTGAAACCCGGACGGTATACCAGCCAACCTGGCCCTGTCCGTATTGCCGTGATTCATCAAAAAAATCATAGCGGAACAAGAACTGGGTTGTATCGGTACCGTCCGTCGCGCCATCATAAATACCAACCAGGTCGAATTCCCAGGTTCGTTCACCCCCTTTGCGGGTCCATACCGTGGCATTAATCGGTATCCGGTCGCCTGTTTTCCAGCCAAAACGGTCCGCGATTCCTCTTCCCGCTATGGCGCCGCTACGCGTAGCCAACCACGCCTCCCGCTCTTCAGCGCTGAGCAGTATTTCGGGGTACATATCGAGGTATTCCTGGGGATCAACCGGCATCTGGGCAAAGAAATTACTGGGTTTCTGATAGATTCCCCCGAACCAGGTCTGGTGAACAGCGCTCTCGATGCCTTCGATCTGTTCAATTCGCGACTCGTAGGATTGCGGCAACATCTGGATGATCGAAATCTTGTGCCTGACGATCAGCCGGTCCAGGCCCGCCACATCAACACCCTGGCTAAACGCCTGCTTGATCGCCCCGAGGTAGGCAAACAGCATGAACGCAACCATGATGGATAGCAGCGTCAGAATCGTACGAATTTTCTTACGCTTCAGGTTGCTCCAGACCAGGTAGAGGTATTTCATGCGCCGGCTCCTCTAGTCCAGTGATTCCGTGGAGAGCTGACCCTTGTTGAGATAAAGCGTTCGCGTAGCCCGGGCAGCAGCGTGGATATCATGCGTAACCATCACAATGGTCTTCCCCTGCTCGCGGTTGAGAGCCTGCAACAGGTCCAGGATTTCATCACCGGACTTGCGGTCAAGATCACCGGTTGGTTCGTCGCAGAGCAATATCGTGGGGTCGGTGACGATCGCCCTGGCGATGCCCACACGTTGCTGTTCACCACCGGACAAAGTGCGCGGATAATGCCCCGTACGGTGTGATAAACCCACGATATCCAGGGCGATAGCAGCCCGTTTCTTTCGCTCGGACCGCGATAGTTTGGTCAACAGCAAAGGGAGCTCTACGTTTTTCTGAGCGGTCAGTACCGGCATCAGGTTATAAAACTGGAACACGAGTCCGATGTGCCGGGCCCGCCAGGACGCGAGCCGTCTGTCGGACAATTCGTTGACTTTCTCGCCACCGATTACAACCGAACCCTGGCTTGGGCGGTCCAGTCCACCGATCAGGTTCAGCAAGGTAGATTTCCCGGAACCTGACGGCCCCATCAGTGCAAGGAATTCACCATCCGGAATGTTCAGGTTGAGTCCACCAAGTACGTGGATTTCCTCGGACCCACGCTTGAACACCTTGTCCACATTTTGCACATCGACGATTTCTGGCGTTTGAGTGGTCAATTGATTTTCTCCTTCACGGCATCGCCGTCCACAAGCTCAGGGGGCACACCTGAAACAACGGTCTCGCCGGGCGACAAGCCGCTGCGCACCTGTATTTCATTACCGCGAATTTCGCCGGTAGATACCGCGCGCCTTTCAACCCGGCCGTCATTGACAACAAACACGATGTCCCGACCTTCCCGCTCAATGACCGAATTGCGTTGGACCAGTATGACAGAAGAACCGGCATCAGCCGCTTTACTTTCATCGACTTCCTGGAAAGCGACCTTGACGCCCATGTCCGGAAGGATCCGCTCATCAAGCTGATTAAACCCGACCCTTACTTCAACGGTCGCCCGCTGGCGGTCTGCGGTAGGAATGATCGCGATCACATGACAGGGAATTTTCCAGTCCGGATAGGCATCCAGCGTGGCTACCACTTCCTGCCCCGCCGTGACCCGGTTGATATAAGCTTCATTGACATCGATTTCGATTTCAAGCGATGACATATCCACGATGGTTCCGATTCCGGTTCGGGTGAAACCGCCACCTGCTGAAACCGGCGAAATCATTTCACCGGGCTGTGCATTCTTCCCGACTACAACTCCGGTGAACGGCGCACGAATAACCGTGTCTTCAAGCTGCAAGCGGTAAATATCCAACTGCCTCTCTGAAACGGCGATATCCGCCTGCTTTCTGTTCAACTGGGCCTCCAGCGAACCGGCCAGGGCGCGACTTCGGTCGAACTCAACTTCGCTGGCCAGCCCTTTTTCCTGCAGCCTTTTACTCCGATCCAGGTTGAGGATGGCCTCATTCAGCAAGGTCTCCGTTTCCTTAAGACTACGCCGGGTTGAGAGCAGTTGCGCCTCAGCCAATTGATAACTGGCTCGAATATTTGAATCATCCAGGCGGGCCAGCACCTGCCCTTCCTCAACCAGCATGCCTTCCTCGATCAGTACTTCCGTGACTTTGCCGGTGAATTTGGATGAAACTGTAGCCCGCCGACGTGCGGTGACGTAGCCGGAGGCATTAAGGACGGTGGCTGCGACGTCGCCTCTGACTTCCCTGGCAACAGTCGTGCTGACTTCGACAGTCGAATTGGGCTTGAACCAGAAAAAGTAAGCGGCAGCCCCGGACAACACGAGCACCGTCGCGACGACCACCAGGTACTTTCCGGCGCCGGAAGGCTTTTTTCCCTCGGTGCGCTCAATGCGCAATTGATCCAGCGTAGACTTTTCCATGCCGACGGGTCAGACCCTTGGCTTCAGCAGCATTTCAAGCTTTCCTTCGGGCAGCAATAGACCGCGCTCGAAGTCAAAGTTGTTCATCATTTCATGCATTTCAATCTGTGAATGCGGGTGATAGGGCAACTGCCTGGAACGGCGCTGCCTGATGCTGAACGTATCATCGCTGACCACGCCATACTGAATATTATCCAGGCGGATGGCAAGGTGATGTACACCGAAACCATGAACTCTGGTACGCGGGTGGATCCAGGGACCCAGTGCGGTGTTAAATGCGCGTAATGCCGGATCGTCGAGATAACAGATGAAATCCCAGAGCAGGCAAATATCGATGCGGGTATCCGCCGGAAAACTGAATTTTTCCTGAAAAGCCCCGGTCAGCTCTTTCTCCGCCATGCCCTTTTGCTGTTCACGGACGAAGCCTTCCTGAAACAGGTCAACAAAATGAAGGCGGCATTTGTATTGAGAAAAGTAATCCACCGTTTCCGGCAGGGCCGAGCCGATTTCCAGCACAGTTAGCCGGCGACCGGTATCGATCGCCTTGAAGAGCGCTGGAAGCAGTTTGCTTGGTTGACGGGACGTAACCGGTCCCGACTGAAGCACGTCGTCCCCGCTCTCGATTTTTCTGGCTACCGAACTCATCGAAAGCGCCTCGAATTATTTTCCAGCGAAATTACCCGCTTTTCAGGGTCAGGCCGGGTTCTTTACGGGCCGTATTCGCTGCTTCCGGTTTTTTCTGGGACTGCGATGGCGCGGGTGCAGGAGTCGCAGACTTCTGACTCTTATTCTGCTCCGCCGGTGCCGGCTTGCCACCTGACTGTTTTTCGTTACGCGCGGTTTCCGCCGGGTTCATGTCGATACTGCCTCTGAACAGCGCACCGTCCTCGAGTTGTACGCGAGGTGCAATGATATTGCCCTGTACGCGCCCGGTGCGTGAAATCACGACTTTCTCGGCGCCACCGATGTCGCCGTTGACCACTCCGGAGACTTTGACCACCTTGGCCATGATATTGGCGCTGACCTGCCCGCATTCAGCAATTTCAATTTCGTCGCTGCACTGCACGGCACGTCCTTCAATCTGTCCTTCAATTTTGAGACTGGAATCGGATTTAACATCGCCGGAGATACTGATTCCCTGTCCAATCATGGCGACTCTTGTCTTGGCAGCTGGCGCAGGGGCATTAACTGCCGGTGCTGGCTGACTAACCGGGGGTTCCTGTGGTGCTGGTGTGTTTTGCTTACCGCTTTTGTGCTTATCAAACATGGCCATGGCTGTATCGTTTCTGCTTCAAGGGGCAGTTATCCTATCAAGTTGTCCATTGACTGTCACTTGATGAATACACTCCCGAAGTCAGCCAGTGCTTCGCGGTAGTGGTCGAAACTATGGCATCCCCCCTCAAAAGCAATGAATCTCGATATCGGGATGTGCCGGGATGAACTGCGTTCCCAACTGATCACTTCATCGCCCTTGTCAACATAGACAAAGAAAGAGGGACCCTCTCGGTAACTGATACTGTTTTCCAGCGCACGCAGCTGTTCACTGTGCGCCTTCGTCCACTCGTATTCTTCGCCGGTCACGTAGTTACACTGGCGCCCGAGCAGCAGATGCCCATACATGCTCAGGTCATAGGCCGGATTGAAGGCGATGGCTGCCGTTTTGACTTCCGGCCTGGCGGCCATCAACGACAGTTGCATGATCCGGGCAAACCAGCCACCCATCGAAGAGCCGCAAAAAACGACCTCGTTAACCGACTTCCCGACCGTGGCCAGGATCTCCGCTACATGCTGATGAGCGCGTCGGTAGCAAATCGAAACCGGGACGAAACGAAAGCCCCTGCTCTCTGCATACTCTGCCACCCCGACGATTTTCGGGTTATTCGAATAATCGTCGAGGATGGCTGAGTTGAAGCCGTTGAAATAAAAGAACTGCTTATGCGGCAGCATTCAAAGCCTGGTCGAGGTCAGCGATGATGTCCTCGATATCCTCAATGCCGATACACAGACGAATCATGTCCGGTGTGACACCGGCAGATTCGAGTTCCTCGGGCGTCAACTGACGGTGTGTCGTCGAGGCCGGATGTGCTGCCAAAGACTTTACATCCCCGATGTTCACCAGGCGCAGGAACATCTGCAAAGCATCGTAGAATTTCACGCCGGCATCAAAGCCGCCCTTGATTCCGAATGTTAGCAATGCGGACGGCCTGCCATTGGTATATTTCTGAGCCAGTTCATAATAAGGCGAGTCCGGCAAGCCAGCGTAGTTGACCCACGACACGCCCGGATGGTCCTGCAGGTACCTGGCCACTGCAATCGCATTGTCACAGTGCCTTTCCATGCGTAGCGGCAGGGTCTGCATGCCCTGTAAAATCAGGAAGGCATTCATCGGGCTGAGCGCGGAACCGGTATTTCTCAGAGGTACCGTACGTGCGCGCCCGATATAGGCCGCCGCGCCCAACGCCTCGGTGTAAACCACACCGTGATAAGAGTCTTCAGGCTCATTGAGCATATGAAATTTTTCAGGGTGGTCAGCCCAGGGGAATTCTCCGCCATCAACAATAACGCCACCCAGCGAGTTCCCATGCCCGCCCATGTACTTGGTCAACGAGTCAACAACCACGTCGGCACCCCAGGAAATCGGTTTGATCAACGCGGGAGTAGCCACCGTGTTATCAACAATCAACGGTACGCCGTGCTCATGCGCCATGTTGGCCAGCGCCTCGATATCAACGATATTGCCTGCCGGGTTTCCGATGGATTCGCAGAACACAGCCGTCGTCTTGTCATCGATCAACTTGTGCATTGATTCGACACTGTCATCGGCCGCAAACCGGGCTTCGATTCCCTGCTTCGGCAGCATGTGCTTGAACAGGGTATAGCTGCCGCCGTAAAGCTGGGGCACGGTCACGATATTATTGCCCTGCTCCGCTATATTGAGAATGGAATAGTTGATCGCCGCGCTACCTGCACTCAGGCACAACCCCGCGATCCCCCCTTCGAGTTCTGCACAGCGTTGCTCCAACACCGCTGTCGTGGGATTCATGATGCGCGTGTAGATATTTCCCGGTACGGCCAGGTTGAACAGGTCAGCGCCATGCTGGGCGTCATCGAACTCGTAAGCGACGGTCTGATAGATGGGTACAGCCACCGAGTTCGTTGCGCTATCGGATTTGAATCCGGCGTGTATTGCGAGGGTCTGGTCTTTCATGAGCTCTCCATTTATTTGATGTTCAGTGGGTTTTCCGGATCTACGCCTTCCATGTATTGTTCGCGCCGGTCGAGATTGGTGAGTTGATAGACCAACCCCAACCAGTTTGCAATGATTGCCTTGGCCGTGTCGCCCCAGGTGTTATCCAGTTCCCCGGCGATTTCGTCCTCCAGGAAGTCCGGTAACGGCCGGTCTTCCCACAGTGCTTTTTGGGATTCCTCCACAAACCGGTCTGCAATCGCGCAGGCCGCCGGTGAGAAATAGTTTTCAGGGAAGGGCGGTGGCTTCTGAAGCTCACCGTTGAGAAAACGCAGGACTTCGCGCTTGTACTCCTTGAGCAGGCTTGCGGTGTCGTATTCCGGGTGGCCCTGGAAATAAATGACCCGAAACTGGTCCGGGCTCACCGCCATGTGTACGCCGCCCTCTTCACTTTCAACCAGCACTTTAAGCTGTTCGTGTTCCAATTGCGCTCGCGAGATATCGTTAAAACGCGAGTGCGGAACATCGAAACGGGTGTTGATTTCCCGCAACAGCGGGTGCCGGGACAAAGCAGTACGGTGGCTGTACACACCCCATCGTTTTTCCGGCAGAGGCTGCCGGTCAATTCCATGAAAATGTTTCAATACCGCATGGGTTGCCAGGCAGGAGCATAAAGTGGATGCAACATTATCCTGCGCCCAGCTGAGGACCTCCATCAGCGGATTCCAGAACGCTTCCGTTTCCAGCGTTGGGTTTGTCACATTGGCGCCGGTGATGATCAGCGCATCGAGTCCCATTTCCTGCAGATCCTCGAACTTGCTGTAATAGCGCTCGATATATTCCAGCGTCGCTTCCCCTCGTTGCAGCCCGGGCAGGGAAAAAGGGTAAACGAAGAACTGGGCAATCCGGTTGCAGCCACCGACCAACCGGATAAACTGCCGCTCTGTCGCCTCAAGCGCGGCATCCGGCATCATGTTCAGGAACCCCACATGCAGTTCACGGATATCCTGGTGCAATGCGCGGTCCAGTGAAAGCACTTCGTGGCCGCGTTCCCGCAGTCTCGAGAAGGTTGGCAGATCAGAATGTTGAA
>Ga0316197_10001601_pt1 | contig 16081 bp, 9 predicted proteins | sample OudBiesiAoxic_MG_FD_204939 | JGI IMG/M metagenome (GOLD analysis project Ga0316197, IMG submission 204939) | Coastal sediment microbial communities from Oude Bieten Haven, Netherlands - site A oxic | ecosystem: Environmental > Aquatic > Marine > Coastal > Sediment | place: Netherlands... | reverse complement strand
ATTTGCTTCCTTCAGATTTCACCTCACGGTGAACACCCTTGCATAGGCTAACGGTTCTCGTTCGACTGAGCCCGTAGAGGACTTTCACCTCCTAGAACAACGCCATGCTCGGCGCACTAATAAAAAAAGCCCGCTGATTAAAGCGGGCTTTTTATTTAGATTAAGTTAACACTTATTCTTCTGTGCTTTCAGTGTCTATTTCATCAATTGATGAACAATCAATATTAGTGTAAGAGAGTAGTGCCTGATAGTGATTAGTTAAATTCATACCTTCATAAGATAATTCAGTGTCTGTTCTAACAAGCTCTTCTGGTTCATCAATACGTTGTAGACCAACTACATTCTCATCTTCAGCAGTACGGATCAGTGTAACACCTTGGGTATTACGACCCACTTGGCTCACTTCCGATACGCGTGTACGAACTAACGTACCTGCATCTGTGATCATCATGAACTCATCACCATCTTCAGTTTGAACCGCACCAACAACACTGCCGTTACGATCAGAAACCTTGATAGATACAACACCTTGAGTTGCACGACCTTTAGTTGGGTACTCAGCAAGTTCTGTACGTTTACCGTAACCATTTTCAGTTACTGTAAGTACGTCGCCATCATTTTTAGGAACAATCAATGAGACAACTTTATCGCCACTTGCCAGTTTCATACCACGAACACCCGAAGCGGTACGACCCATTTGTCGAACCCCTTTGAACTTGATTTCTGGCTGACCATTTTCATCAAGAACTGGGTTACCATTCTCATCAAATACTTGGGTTTCTTCCGCTTCTTTGAAACGAACAACTTTACCAAATTTAGAGAACAGCATGATTTCATTTGAACCATCAGTGATATCAACACCGATCAATGAATCATCTTCACGTAAATTAACTGCAATCAGGCCGTTTGCACGAACTTTTGCAAATTGATCTAGTGATGTTTTTTTAACTGTACCATCACCTGTTGCCATGAAGATGTACTTATCTTCAGAGTATTCAGATACTGGTAGAATCGCTGTAATACGTTCACCTTCTTCTAAAGGAAGAATGTTAACGATAGGCTTACCACGAGCAGTACGGCTAGCTTGAGGAAGTTGGAATACTTTCAAACTGTATGCTTTACCACGAGTAGAGAAGCAAAGGATATTATCATGAGTGTTAGCAACAAGTAGACGCTCGATGTAATCGGTGTCCTTCATCTTCGTTGCACTCTTACCTTTACCACCACGACGCTGAGCTTCGTAGTCACCTAGGATTTGGTACTTAACATAACCTTCACGAGAAAGCGTTACTACTACGTCTTCTTGTGTGATTAAGTCTTCCATGTCGATATCGTGAATTGCTGCACCAATTTCAGTGCGACGCTCATCACCATAAGTATCACGAACTGTTATTAATTCATCACGAATGATTTCCATTAGACGTTCAGTGCTTGCAAGGATATGCATTAGCTCTGCGATTTCGTCCAATAAAGCTTTGTATTCGTCTAGAATTTTTTCATGCTCTAAACCAGTTAAACGGTGTAGGCGAAGTTCTAGAATTGCTTGAGCTTGTTGTTCCGTTAAGAAGTATTTACCTTCACGAATACCAAACTCTGGCTCTAACCAATCAGGGCGAGCTGCATCTGTACCTGCACGCTCTAGCATGTCAGCTACATTACCAAGATCCCAACCGCGAGCGACTAGGCCTTGCTTAGCTTCAGCTGGTGTCGGTGCATTTTTGATCAGCTCAATGATGTCATCAATATTTGCTAATGCTAATGCCAAACCTTCAAGGATATGAGCACGATCACGCGCTTTGCGTAATTCAAAAATAGTACGACGAGTTACCACTTCACGACGGTGATCAACAAAACACTTCAACATTTCTTTTAAGTTGAATAATTTTGGTTGGCCGTTGTCTAGCGCTACCATGTTTACGCCGAATGTTGTTTGAAGCTGAGTTAATGAATATAGGTTATTAAGAACCACTTCACCAACAGCATCGCGCTTACATTCGATAACAATACGCATACCATCTTTATCAGATTCGTCGCGCAGTGCTGAAATGCCTTCTACTTTCTTATCTTTAACAAGCTCTGCGATTTTTTCAATCACGCGAGCTTTATTTACTTGATAAGGGATCTCAGTAACAATAATGGTTTCTTTGCCATTTTTGTCCGCTTCGATATTTGCTTTAGAGCGCATGTAAACTTTACCACGACCTGTTTTATATGCATCAACGATGCCTTTACGACCACTGATTAATGCAGCTGTCGGAAAGTCAGGACCTGGAATATAGTTAATCAGCTCATCGATGGTGATATCTTCATTCTCGATGTAAGCCAAACAACCATTAACCACTTCAGTTAAATTATGAGGCGGAATGTTTGTTGCCATACCAACAGCGATACCTGATGCACCATTAACTAATAAGTTTGGTACACGAGTTGGTAATACCGCAGGGATCTGTTCTGTACCATCATAGTTAGGAACGTAATCAACTGTTTCTTTATCTAAATCAGCCAACAGTTCGTGAGCGATTTTCGACATACGAACTTCGGTATAACGCATCGCCGCCGCTGAATCCCCATCAATAGAACCAAAGTTACCTTGGCCATCAACAAGCATGTAGCGTAGTGAGAACGGCTGCGCCATACGTACGATCGTATCGTATACAGCACTATCACCGTGTGGGTGATATTTACCAATTACGTCGCCGACAACACGGGCAGATTTTTTATATGGTTTATTCCAATCATTACCTAGTACATCCATCGCGAATAAAACACGGCGGTGTACAGGTTTTAGACCATCACGCACATCTGGAAGAGCACGACCAACGATTACTGACATCGCATAGTCTAGGTATGAACCTCGAAGCTCATCTTCAATATTTACGGGCGTGATCCCTTTAGCAAGATCGCTCATAGAGCCAATATCCCTCAATTAGTTCTGTCGTATCAATATCAATTACTCTGTCTGCTATTATGTTCTTTATAAAAGACAAAGTAATTGATACTGATAAACGTGCAAGATTGCAAAATATAGCACATAACACTTCGAGTTCGCATCGTTTTAATTCGCAAAATAGATCTTAAGCTTAAGAAACCGACGAAATCAGGAGTAAGTCACACAGCGATTCATCATATTCTTGAAAAACCTCATAAAAATCGATGAAAAAAACATCATTTTAAACACTCTCTTTCTGTTTTTTTTCTGTATATAATAAAAGAAGATAAAAAAGGAATATGAATTATGACTCAGCAGTTAAATGTCGATCCGGCAGAAATCAAAAAATTTGAAGATATGGCGTCTCGTTGGTGGGATCTTGAAGGTGAATTTAAACCACTACACCAAATCAATCCATTACGCCTGAACTACGTATTAGATAATGCCAATGGCTTATTTGGTAAAAAGATATTAGATGTAGGCTGTGGCGGCGGTATCTTAGCTGAGAGCATGGCAAAGCAAGGTGCTGATGTTATCGGGTTAGATATGGGGAAAGAGCCTCTTACTGTTGCTCGTTTACACGCTTTAGAGACAGGGACTACGTTGGAATACATCCAATCTACTGCCGAACAGCACGCTGAAGAAAATCCTGAGACCTATGATGTGGTTACCTGCATGGAAATGCTGGAACATGTCCCTGATCCACTATCAGTGATTCGCTCATGTGCGAAAATGGTAAAACCAGGTGGCCACGTATTTTTCTCAACACTGAATCGTAATATTAAATCGTATTTATTTGCGATTGTAGGTGCTGAGCAACTACTTAAACTAGTACCTAAAGGCACACATGACCACAATAAGTTCATCCGCCCTTCTGAATTAATGAAGATGCTAGATCAAACTGCATTACAAGAACAAGGGATTACCGGCTTACATTACAATCCATTAACAGATGTCTATTCATTAGGCAAAAATGTTGATGTGAATTATATCGTTCACACCACTTTATAAATTAAAGTTCGCTAATTACTTTCTTTAAGCCCTTCTTACTTTTAATTAAGTAGTTATAGAAGGGCTTTATTTTGAATTATCTTATCACTATTTTTGGTTGCCAAATCATCATAGTGATCAGATCGCCGTACAACAAATCATCATTTTCATTTGAATCTTAGAGATCCATCTAAACCACAAAAATCAAGAAAAATATTTTTTTGACTGGCTACTTCTCAACCATTACGAAATACGCTATTTCTGAACACTTGATATCACTAAACTTACTCGGTTAGTAGTTACTTACTGTTTTTTTTAATTCATAGGTTATCCACAGGCAAGTCTTATTTTCTAGCTTGATCAGTCGCCTTTTTATCATTATCTTGTAGCCAATTATTTAGTTAAGCCCTATATGTTGTGTTTGCTTATCAAATTAACACTATACGCTTGATCACAAATTAATAACGATAATTACAAAAAATACATAGATTCTAAGGAAAAGCCGCAAATGACCCAACAGCTTACCGTTACTAAGCGAAATGGCACCACAGAAAAGATCAATTTAGAGAAGATCCATAAAGTGATCACGTGGGCAGCAGAAGATCTTGATAACGTTTCAGTGTCTCAAGTTGAAATGAAATCTCACATCCAATTCTACGATGGAATGAAGACATCTGATATTCATGAAACCATCATTAAAGCCGCTGCTGATCTTATTTCTGAAGAAACGCCAGATTACCAATATCTTGCTGCTCGTTTGTCGGTTTTCCATCTTCGTAAAAAAGCCTATGGTAAATTTGAGCCGCCAACTCTATTCTCTCATGTTAATAACCTGATTGAACTAGGTAAATACGATAAGCACATTACAGAAGATTATACTGAAGCTGAATTTGCTCTGATGGATGAAATGATCGATCATGATCGTGATATGGATTTTTCATACGCAGCAGTTAAACAACTTGAAGGTAAATACTTCGTTCAGAACCGTGTAACGGGCGAGATCTACGAAAGTGCACAGTTCCTATATATTCTTGTTGCTGCATGTTTATTTGCTAAATATCCTAAAGATACGCGTCTTGATTACATTCAACGCTTCTACGATGCGACATCTAAATTTAAGATTTCATTGCCAACACCAATCATGTCAGGTGTTCGTACCCCTACACGTCAGTTCAGCTCATGTGTATTAATTGAGTGTGATGATAGCCTAGATTCAATCAACGCGACTGCTGGATCAATTGTACGTTATGTATCTCAACGTGCTGGTATTGGTATCAATGCTGGTCGTATCCGCGCTCTAGGCTCTGAAATCCGTGATGGTGAAGCTTTTCACACCGGTTGTATCCCATTCTACAAATACTTCCAAACAGCAGTAAAATGTTGTTCTCAAGGTGGTGTCCGTGGTGGCGCAGCAACTCTGTTCTACCCTATTTGGCACCGTGAAGTAGAATCGCTACTAGTGCTAAAAAACAACCGTGGTGTTGAAGAAAACCGTGTACGTCATATGGACTACGGTGTTCAAATTAACAAGCTTATGTATACTCGTTTAATTAAAGGCGAACACATTAGCTTATTCTCACCATCTGATGTTCCTGGCTTATATGATGCTTTCTTTGCTGACCAAGTTGAATTTGAACGTCTATACGAAAAATACGAGCAAGATACCTCAATCAAGCGTGAAACAATTAAAGCGATAGAGTTATTCTCTCTACTAATGCAAGAGCGAGCTTCAACAGGTCGTATCTACATTCAAAACGTCGACCACTGTAATACACATAGCCCGTTCGACCCAAGTGTTGCGCCAGTACGCCAATCTAACCTTTGTTTAGAAATTGCACTTCCAACTAAGCCATTAACACACGTTAATGACGAAGAAGGTGAAATCGCATTATGTACTCTGTCAGCATTCAACTTAGGTGCGATTGAAAAGCTAGAAGAACTTGAAGAATTAGCAAACCTTGCAGTACGCGCTCTTGATGCGCTACTTGATTATCAAGATTACCCTCTTCCAGCAGCTTATAAATCAACAATGAATCGCCGTACTTTAGGTGTAGGTGTGATTAACTATGCTTACTACCTTGCTAAAAATGGTGTGAAGTATTCTGACGGTAGTGCAAATGGTTTGACACATAAAACATTTGAAGCGATTCAATTCTATCTTCTAAAGGCATCTGTTGGTTTAGCAAAAGAGCAAGGTGCTTGTCCTGCTTTTAATGAAACAACTTATTCTCAAGGTATTCTACCTATCGATTCTTATAAGAAAGACATCGATAAAGTGTGTGATGAGCAATTACATTTAGATTGGGAAGAGCTTCGTGAAGAGATCAAAACCCACGGTCTTCGTAACTCAACATTATCAGCATTAATGCCTTCTGAGACATCTTCTCAGATCTCAAATGCAACTAATGGTATTGAGCCACCACGTGGTTTCGTCTCTATTAAGGCATCAAAAGATGGGATCTTAAAACAAGTAGTCCCTGATTATGTAAACTTAAAAGAGAACTACGAACTACTGTGGAATATTGGTTCTAATGATGGTTATTTACAGCTAGTTGGCATCATGCAGAAATTTATTGACCAAGCGATTTCAGCAAATACTAACTATGACCCAAGCATTCAAGCAAATGGCAAAGTACCAATGAAGTTGCTATTAAAAGATCTGCTTACGGCTTATAAATTAGGTTTGAAAACATTGTACTACCATAATACCCGTGATGGTGCGAGCGATGCACAAGGTGATTTAGGGCAAGATGACGATTGTGCAGGCGGTGGTTGTAAGATCTAACGTTTCATTTTAAAATTAAGCCCGCTTTTATGGCGGGCTTAATTGTTTTTAGCTCCCGTTACATTACGTGATACCGATAAGCATTTGTATAAAGTGCTTATCGGTATCATCATTTCATAAGAATAAAGCCCTTCGTTTCTTTTGGCTTTAACAACATTGAGGTTTCCATGGCGTATAGTACTTTTCGACAAGAAAAAAATGATCAATTGAAAGAGCCTATGTTTTTAGGTAACTCGGTAAATGTTGCTCGTTATGACCAACAAAAATTTCAGATCTTTGAAAAACTTATCGAAAAGCAACTGTCGTTCTTTTGGCGTCCTGAAGAGGTTGATGTTTCTGGTGATCGTATTGATTACCATAACCTGCCAGATCATGAGCAACATATTTTTATCAGTAACTTAAAATATCAAACGCTACTCGATTCGATTCAAGGTCGTAGCCCAAATGTTGCCCTACTGCCTTTAGTTTCACTACCAGAATTAGAAACTTGGATTGAGACTTGGTCTTTCTCTGAAACAATCCACTCACGTTCATACACCCATATTGTTCGTAATATCGTGAATAATCCATCAATTATTTTTGATGATATCGTCGAGAATGAAGAAATTCTAAAGCGTGCAAAAGACATTGCACACTATTACGATAACTTGATCCAAGCGACAAATGATTACCATCGTTTAGGTGAAGGTACTCATACTATCAATAACGAAGAAGTTATTGTTTCAAAGCGTGAGTTAAAGAAAAAACTCTATCTTTGTTTAATGTCTGTTAATGCTCTAGAAGCGATTCGTTTCTATGTCAGCTTTGCTTGTTCTTTTGCTTTTGCAGAACGAAAATTAATGGAAGGTAATGCCAAGATCATAAAATTGATCGCTCGTGATGAAGCCCTTCACTTAACTAGCACCCAACATATGGTAAATCTGCTTCGTACAGGCCAAGATGACCCTGAGTTTATTGAAATTGCAGCTGAGTGTGAGCAAGAGTGCTTTGATTTATTTAAAGCAGCAGCTGAGCAAGAAAAAGAATGGGCAAGCTACTTATTTAAAGACGGTTCAATGATCGGTCTAAACAAAGATATTCTTTGCCAATATGTTGAATATATTACTAATCTACGTATGAAAGCAGTTGGTCTTAATAGTGCATATGAAGGTGCAACTCAAAACCCAATTCCATGGATCAACTCTTGGTTAAGCTCTGATAACGTTCAAGTTGCTCCTCAAGAAGCAGAAATTAGCTCTTACTTAGTTGGTCAAATTGATAACGACATCGACGCTGACGATCTTGGTGACTTTGAGTTATAATAAGCCAAACTAAAAATACAAAAACGCCGAGACTATTCTCGGCGTTTTTATATCTATCATATTAAATTTATCTATCTATCTAATAGCGCTTCATCTTCAGGTGTTAACTCAACTACCCCACCACCACTTAAAAATGCAGTTGCTTGGCGTGCCACTGAGTCAGATGCTAACTTCACTGTGGCGAAGTCTCTTGTTCCTTGCGTTACATCATCTGTTAATGTACCGACACCAATATTATGATTACCTTCAATAAGATGTGAATATGAACGGTTAGTCCCATCACGAACATCATTAAGTTGTAATGCCTTTTCTAATGGTTCTGCACCCGCTAGTGGGAACTCTGTAATATTCATTGAGTAATATGGTACTTGCTCTTCACCAAACCCACACTCAGAACTTACTGATGCCATCTCTTTTGAACCTTCAAAAGCAATACAACGAGTAATCATAGTTTGTCCATCTAGTTCTACTTTAATTGGAACCGTCTGATCAGCAGCAGTTAAACCTGTAAACTGACCGTCAAATAATGTTCCTTTGCTGTCTTTATTGCCAACAGCTGTGATAGCTAAAATAGGCTCATCAACCAGATCTGCCGCATAATTTAATGGATCAGCAGTATCAACTACGGCTTAGATCAGGTACTGGAATTCTGATAAAAATTGAGGTGCAATTACATCAGACTTTGCAAGGTATGCCTTCGGATTATTTTCAGCAAATACTCTTACAGCATCTAATGTTGCTTGTTCATCACCAACAACATCAATCTCTAATTCTCGAGCCATACGTAGACGATATTCAGGTAAGAACTTAACTGCTGGTGGTACTTCATCTTTACCAAGCCAATTTGAATTCATAACAATACCACCAATCGCACCGCCTGGATTTGCTAAAATAGTTCCAGTAAACGGAGTTCCGGTAGATGCATTACGCTTTTCGATACCGGCAGCAGTTGCTGCAGCAATAGCTCCCATTGAGTGACCATAAATACTAATGTTTGATGCATCAAAGCGATAGTAATCATCCGTTGTTGGCGTTGCAATAGAAGCAACAGTAGCTTTAAGGTTTAAAATATCGGCAACTACTTTTCTAAAATTATCACGCGATGTAAGTAACGCATCAGCTTTTAAGAAATTTTTAGAATCAGCATGGTCATGACCCGCAAATAAACCACGTACTGATGAGCTTACTGAGATATCATAATTACCAGCCAACTGCACCGCATCTGGTGTATTTTTAAAGCACGTTTGATCTGCTTTGCCGTCATTATCGCAATCAAAACCAGCATTGCCTTCTAAGCTAACTGAGCGTGAGCCATGATAAATATGGTCAATAGCAATTACCGCATAATCAGTATTACCAGATGGGCTTGGAGTGTTAGCCATTTGAGATTGAACAAAATTATCTAACCCTGTCATTCCACCATTACCCAGCTCTTTTACTGCAGTAATACCATGTGCGGCAATAATCACAGGAACCGTTTGCTGTTGTGGTACTTTTGAACCACCAAAACCTGTTGATTTTTTCTCAGGAAAAACCATTTGAACTTCAACAGTTGATGTCGTGGTATCCGAGAAATCGATTGGTTGATATAGCTTAGGGCAACTTGTTTTTGTATATTTGAAGCTTTCTAAATGCGCATTAGCACCATTCAAGTTAAACCAAAAGCTAGCTGATTCTAGGTTATCGACATCTTCACTACATTGACTAATCACTGCACTAATCGAAGGTAAATAGTTTGGTATTTCAAGGGTTCCTGACAGTTTTTCAACACACTCACTGCCTTTACAATCTAGCGGAAACGATGAGATTTTATCTGAATAATATGGCTGTGAATCAGCCGAATCAAACTGAATACCTGCATTGGTAGTAATTAAAGATTCAAGCTCAGTACCAATACTTTGAGTTGTAATATTCGCAGCGTATAAAATAGCCTCTGTTACACCAACGGCATTTGCTTCTGCTGATTGGATCTCAAGAGCAATGGCATCACTGCCCGCCTTCTTATTAAGATACGCATCAGATGGAAGTACCGATACGCCTTCTTGATCTTTTAATTCTTCTGTCACAACTAACGTATAAGTTGTCGCGTCATCAAATACTTTTAGTGGAAGAATTTGCAAATGGCCAAAGCTTGATATTTGCACTGTAAAATCGAGATCATAAGTTAATTCACTGTTACCATTAAACAATCTCACTGCATTAATGAAAGTACTTGTATCTATTTGTGATACATCACCCGTCATTGGTAATGTAAAAGGAGCTGTCGTTGACCAACCATCCAAATCTTCGATTGCACATTTGGTCGCGTTCTCAACATCTCCCTGTTGCTCGTCAGCTAAGTCAGTTTGACCACAACCAAAAACAACTAGCTTGCTAGTCGTTGTACCATTACTAGCGATCTTGTATAGATCGTTTGGCATTGGGATATTATTGTCATTTGCGATTTCTTTCGTATTTTCCATACCAAAAGAAAACTTCAAATTAGCTGGACCTTTCGTAGTGCTATCGTTGCTGTCTGAGCCACACGCTGTTAAACCAGCTGTCGCTAAAGCAATTGCTACGTATTTAGAAATTGTGTTTAATTTCATCTTTAATTCTCTTTAGTAATACCCTGCTCAAAAGCAGAGCAAAGTATTATTTAAAAGTGTACGAATACTGAATTGAGTAAATCATCGCTGTTGATTTAGTTACTTCGAAGTAGCTACCGTCTTCTAAGTGAGAGCCTGTGTTATCACCTTCAATATAAGCAAAACCAAAATCAACCATATGTTGAGAAGCAATATAAGAAATACCCGTTGTGTACCAATTACGATCAGAGTCTGGAATAGAAGCCGTTACATGTTCATCAGTAGGTGTTTCATCTTTAGCCCAACCAGCACGAACGATTAAGCTCGGAGAAATATTATACGTAGCGCCAATAGAGTAACGGTTTGAATCTTTCCACTCTTCAGCTTTACGCATACATTCATTATCGTTCTGACCAGCAGTACTACATTCACCATTTGGTGATGTTGCTAAAATTTCTTCAAATGCATTCCAACCAATACGAACCCAGCTATAGTGAACAGCAAACTCTTGCGTCACTTGGTGATAACCTGATATTTCCATAAGAGATGGTAAAGAAAGTGTCAGCTCACCATCAACATCAACCAAATAATCAAACATGCCATTGTCAGTATTCAACTGAAGGCCCGAAAACTTACCTTCCATATCAATGTCAGTCGCTCCGGTATAAGCAATACCCCAACGATGATCTTCATTTAGCTCATATAAAGCACCCACTTTATAGCCAAAACCAAAGCCCTCACCTTCCATGCTCGCAATGGCATTACTACCATCAGGAGAGAAGTTACTCGCAAGTGAGCTATAACGATTTAACTCAGCATGAGCCATTAAGATACTTGCAGAAACACCTAAAGTTAGTTGTTCTGTTGCTTTATAGGCAAATGAATTATTGATATTAACAACTGACACAGCAGTATCACCCGCAATGTCACCGAACTTTTCATTCGTTGCATCGCTATATTCTGAAGCAAGACCAAAATCAGCATAAGCACCAATACCCCAAGTGAATTTTTCATTAATTGGCATACTGAAGAAAATATTTGGAACTAAAGCGGTTGGAGCCGCTTCTGATTCATGAGTAACTTCTGACTTATAACGAGCACCCTGCTTCCAAAATCAACGGTAACATCAGGATCAATATACGAAATACCACCAGTGAAGTTTTTCTCTTCTAGCATGCTAAGAGATGCAGGGTTTCGTGCTAATGTTGAAGCGTTATCTGCAATAGCTGCTTCACCTGCAAATGCACGGCTAAGACCTGATGCTGAATGCTCTACTATTTGGAAACCAGCAGCATTTGAATTAACTGCAAATAGTGTTGCAGATACAGCAAAAGCAACTTTGGTAATATTACGTATATTGATCATGGAGAACCTATTTTGTAATGATTAAAACATTCCATTTTTTGATGACACCACAATCCATATGGCGTTCACTTTACACCTGCATTTTTACAGAATATCGTATAAATGTAAACTTTAGCGCATATCATTTGTTAAGTTTTAGTTTTTAAAAAATACAATAAAGACAGCAACCACATGATATTAAAAGATATAAACACACATCCGACCATTAACTTAGAGTTAACACTCTAATGATGCGCAATCTTTACAGAATTTAATACCGCGTAAATATTGTAAAGCTTTTGATCTTCAGGTAGCCAAAGAGTTACAATTGGCCCGCTTTCAAAATAATTAAAATTAAGGATATTTCATGAGTCATTACCAAAAGCTTGTTGCACATAATTTAAAAATTTCTCGCTTTGAACATTTGTCTGCCATTTGTAGTTGGGACCAAGCAGCTGTAATGCCGTCTGGTGGTAATGAAGCAAGATCAGAAGCGATGGCTGAGCTTTCTGTTCATCTACATCAACTTGGTAATGCACCGCAATTAGCTGAATGGTTTGATAAAGCAGAATCAGAGTCTTTATCTAATAATGAACAAGCAAGCCTTCGTGAAATGAAATCTCAATGGCAACAAACTACTGCCCTACCAGAAGCTTTAGTCGAAGCACAATCTCTTGCCGGTTCTAAATGTGAACATGCATGGCGTACTCAACGTGGTGAGAATGATTGGGCAGGTTTTAGTAAGAACTTTGCAGAAGTTGTCGCGCTATCAAAAGAAGAAGCTCAGATCCGTGCAGACATCACAGGATTAACGCCTTACGATGCCATGCTTGATTTATACGAACCAGGAACCACCACAGCCAAACTAGATGTTGTCTTTGATAACGTAAAAACATGGCTGCCAACACTTATCCAACAGATCCAAGAAAAACAGGCGACAGAGTCTATATATTTACCAGAAGGCCACTATCCAACAGAACAACAGCGCCAACTAAGTTTGGATGTAATGAAGTTTCTGAATTTTGATTTTGACCATGGTCGTCTTGATGTCAGCATGCACCCTTTCTGTGGTGGTGTTCCTACCGATGTTCGTATTACAACACGTTATGATGACAGTGATTTTGTGCAATCATTAATGGGTACGGTACATGAAACAGGTCATGCTCGTTATGAGCAAGGTTTACCAAAAGAATTTGCAGGGCTACCAGTAGGACAAGCTCGTTCTATGGGTATTCACGAATCACAAAGCTTGTTTTTTGAGATGCAATTAGGTCGCAGCGCTGAGTTTATTGCTCAACTGTCACCTTTAGTTACTAAGCACTTTACTCAAGCTGATCCAAAAATCATTGAATCAAGTAACCTGCAAAAAATCTACACACGAGTAAACCCTGACTTTATCCGTGTAGATGCTGATGAAGCAACCTACCCTGCTCACGTTATTCTTCGTTATGAAATTGAACGTGACTTAATGAACGGTAAAATCGAATACAGCGACATCCCTGAATTATGGGATACAAAAATGCAGCAGTACTTAGGTTTATCAACCAAAGGCAATTACAAAAACGGTTGCATGCAAGACATTCACTGGACCGACGGCAGCTTTGGTTATTTCCCAAGCTACACATTAGGTGCTATGTACGCGGCTCAGTTTATGGCGGCAATGAAGAAAGAAGTAAATGTCGCAGAGCAGATTTCTCAAGGTAATCTTGAACCAATCTTTGCATGGCTAGACAAGAATATCTGGAAAAAGGCGTCACTGTTCTCAACCGATGAATTAGTGAAACAAGCGACGGGTGATGTGTTGAATGCTGAGTTCTTTAAAACGCATTTAGAGAGTCGTTATCTTTAAGTCGTGCCTTAACTAAAAAATACTGGGGAGTATTAAAAATTCAGCTCCCCAAATCTAATAGATCCCATCTAAACAAGTTACATCCTCATACTCTAAAAAGTTCAGACTTTATTTCCACCCATTATGTGATCTATGCCTTCTTATCTATTATTAGCTACCTGAATACTAGTGATAGATTTGTTATGATGGTAAATATATACAGTTTACCATCCTGATATGGTAAGCGTGACAATAATGTATTCAGAATTTTATTTGATGTATTCCTAACTGGAGTACCTTTGATTCTGCTATTTAAGGACATTTATGACGTTGACTAACACCATTGCTAAAAAGATGATATTTACCAGTTCTATCATTTTATTATGTTTCACAATCATTGGTGGCTATTTCATCATGAAACAGCGTTCTGAAACTGTTGAAAATAGCGTAGTTCAAGAGCTTAAATTGGTTACAGACCAAACAGCTGCCTCTATTAAAGAGTTCTTTAAAGGCCGTTCAAGAGTAGTTACAACCTTAGCTACTAACGATACGATGACGTCTTGGTTTAAGGACTATACTGACCGTGGTGGTGACATTTCGAGTGATGAAACTTATCAATCTATTGTTAAATCATTTAAAGCAATCTCTGCCGATGACCCTATTATTAAATCGGTATTTTTTGCCCCTGCTAATACTTATGAATACTTTGATATCAATGGAAGATATAACAATCTAGAGTACTTTACGAACAAAAGGCCTTGGTGGTCAGAAGCCTTAAATAAAGATCGTTTGTTTATCACTGATCCTGAAATTGATGCAAATGACAAAAGTATTGTCACCTCAATCAAAACCACAGTAAGAGCAGCAGATAATTCATTAATCGGTGTTCTAGGAATTGATGTACTTGGTAATGTGATTAAAAAAGACTTGATTGACCAGATGAGTTATCAGGGCGTTGGTGTAGGTTTCCTAATGGCAGCAAATGGGAAAATCATCGCCTTCAATGATAATAACCAAATCGATATGTCTAAGTTACCTTCTCTTTCTGATGTTGACCAAATATTCCCATCAACAGAAGGTTTCTCTCAATTATCTAGCGCAGCGATCAATTCAGATAATCACATTGGCCAAGTTATCTATCAAGGAACTGAGTACTTTGTATTTACCAAAGCGATTCAAGACAAAGAAATGCAACTTGATTGGCGCATTGGCTTTATGGTTCCTGAGTCACTTATTTCTAAACAAATAGAAAATACGTTTTGGGGTACATTAACCCTCATCATTGTCTTTGTTATTTTAACCGCTATTGGTCTATTTTTGCTGATTAACCACTTTGTTTCTAAACCACTTAGAGAAGTAGTGACAGCAATGGATGACATTGCTGATGGTGAGGGAGACCTTACTCAGCGTTTACAATACAATAAGAATGATGAACTCGGAGCTTTAAGCCAAGCATTCAACAATTTTGTTGCCGGTATTCAGCAAACAACTATTTCTAGTCTTTCTATGACCAATGATGTGAGTTCAGACTCGTCAGAGCTTAATTCTATTGCGATAAATCTTCGCTCTAACATATCAAATCAAAAGGCTTATTTAGAGCAAATTGCCACTGCGGCTAATGAAATGACTCAAACTATCCATGGTATTTCAGAGCATACACAAAGCGCTCAAGATCAGGCTAATAGTGCAGCAATTCATTCTCAAGAAGGCCAAGAACTTGCTGGTGAAGCGACATCACTCATGACTGAGATTTATGAAGATGTGAGTAAGTCAGAACAAGTGGTTAAAGTGCTTAACAATAATGCATCGTCTATTTCAAGCGTACTTGAAGTTATTCGAGGCATTGCAGAACAAACTAACTTACTTGCTTTGAATGCGGCAATTGAAGCGGCACGAGCGGGAGATCAAGGTCGTGGTTTTGCTGTGGTTGCCGATGAAGTTCGCACACTCGCTCAACGTACTCAAAAATCAACGTTAGATATTGAAGAGATCATTGCTACCCTGCTTAATTCTTCAAAAAATGCCGTTGAGTCAATGCAAATTGGCCGAGCTAAAACAGAACAAGGCGTTGATGTAATAAAAGCTGTAGACAAAAAACTAGAAGGCATTCGTCATTCGATTGAGCTAATTAACGATCAGTCTCGTGAAATCGCCTCTATGGTCAATGAACAAGCATTAGCTTCTGATGAAATCAGCCAACAAACCGTCGCAGTTGATGCTAGATCGTAACAATAACCGACACACGCTTACCGCTTAAAAACTCACTCGGACTCAGAAAATTTAATGCCTTTCTAGGTCTCGAATTAATCAAAAACTCTGCCTGTTTAACCTCTTTTG
>Ga0316197_10001600_pt1 | contig 16093 bp, 12 predicted proteins | sample OudBiesiAoxic_MG_FD_204939 | JGI IMG/M metagenome (GOLD analysis project Ga0316197, IMG submission 204939) | Coastal sediment microbial communities from Oude Bieten Haven, Netherlands - site A oxic | ecosystem: Environmental > Aquatic > Marine > Coastal > Sediment | place: Netherlands... | reverse complement strand
CGACGTCGGAGGTCGTGTCGTGTTCAGCTGCCACGAACCAGGTGTCGGCCGGCAGTTCGATGCCACGCTCGAAGAGCCCGCTGCGCACCTCTGCGTCGTTGAGGATCGCAGCCGCGATCCGAGCGCTGGCCCCGCCTGGGGCACCACCGCATGCGCCGCAGTCGAGCGACGAAGCATGCGGGTTGTTCACCGTCGCGCTGCCATGGCCGCACAGCACCACGATCGGCGCAAGATCCGACAGACCCATCGTGCGCACGATCGCCTCGGCGAACAACGTGCGCTCATCGAGGGACAGCCCGGCATGGAGGTCGATCCCAGCGCCGTCGTCGACCACCGGCGTCGTGGGCGGAGGTGTCCGCCTCCACCACGACGAACGCTTCGGCGGCTCGGGGGTGGCCGTGCTCGAACCTCTCGGCGATCGGCGCGGTGCCAGGGTTCGTACGGCCGCGATCGGTCCGGCGAACCAGCCCGCCGACTCGGCGAGGGCAAACGGCGATCCGAGGCCACCTTTCGCGGCGTGGAACGCATCGTGTGCGCCCGCCGTGGTGGAGCACCCCGTCAGGTAGTCGGTGGCGTCGCCGGCACGAACGACCTCGGCGACCTCGTGCCGTGGGCTGACGAGCACCGGGCACCGAGCCTGGGCCTGGGTCGACCCGAGCGCCCGCCAACGCACGGGTACCCCGAAGAATCCGGCGAAGCCGTACGTGTCGTAGTTGCCGAGCGTCTCGAGATGGCGGCGAAGCCCCTCCGACCGAACGTCGATGCAGCAGACCACTTGTGCATCGGCGCGGCCCAGGCGCTCACGCGCCGACGACGGTTCGAGCATCGCCAGGATTCGATCGCGGAAGTTGCCCTCGTGAGCGGCCAACCAGATCGACGACCGACGTGAGATGTCGAGAGCCCTGATGATGCCGATCACATCGTCGAGATCGTCATCCGACTCGGGGCGGCCGAACGCCATGAGGATGGCATCGACGCGTTCGTCCACCAAGTCGTCATCGACCTCGTCGGGCGCGGCGAGCGAGAGTGGAGCCGGACTCATCGTCTCCATGACGGCACGAGCGGCAGCCAGATCGACGAGGCGGAGGCGAGGCCCGGTGCGGTCTGCAGGCGCCCAGTCGTCGCACCACTTTGCGAACGCTGCCCAGCCCGGTGTTCGCAGTAGGAGCCGACGCACGGCGTCCTCGCGCGCGAGGTCGTCGACACCCAATCGCTCGAGCGCCCAGACCAGCGCACCGGCTGCGTCGTCGGAGATGTCGGACAGCCGAGCTCGCAGGTCGCGTCCCACGACGGAGGCCAGACGACGATCGGTGGCTGCAGCGGACTTCCACGACGCAAAGAAGCCGAGGTCACGGTCGGGCATCGACCATGGCACGTGGGCCTCGTCAACGTAGGCAGCGCACCACGTGGTGAGGATGTCGTCGAGCGTCTCAGCGGCCTGGTTGTGGGCGACCGGCGGTCGGACGGGGCAGGTCGGGCCGTGGAGCACGTCGTGGCGAACCAGTTGTTGCACGGGGACCTGCGCGCCACCAATGTCGACCGACGAACGCTCCGCGATCTGTGGCACGTGACCGGCGATCGCAGCGTCGAGATCGGCATCGGTGATCGCACCCGCCTCGTGCTCTGCCCGGTAGGCGTCGAGCGACAGGTGGCTCGCAGCCGGGTACCACCGGCGGGCCATCGCCGCAGCGTCGGCGAACGTCTGCTCGGTCAGTCCATCGAGCGGATTGACCGCCACGAAGGACGTGAGGGGCCAAGAGGCGCCCACGATCGAGGCGGCGCGGGCGACGTCGGCGATGACCTCGCTACGTGCCGCCCGGACCGATGGGTTGTCGATCTGTTCGGTGGTGGTGGTCATGCGGTTCCTCCCGCAGAGGTGGAGCCTGCCAGCTCGGACTGCGCCGGCAGGAGGTGCGTGGTGGATGTTGCCGACGTGCGGCGGCGAACGGTTGGGCCGGCGGGGGCGATCGCTGCCGGCCTTCGGCGGGACGGCCTCGGGGCGCCGGTGCCGACCAGCCAGCCGTACAGGCGCCGTCGCAGCTGATCGCCGCCGCGGCCGGGGAGCGCAGCGATGACGACCACAGCGAGCGACAGCACGGCGAGGACGACGGCCACCCATACGGGGCCGACCGCAGCAGGCACCTCGAACGGAACGGCATCGGCGACGAACTTCTCGAACAGTGTGAGGCCACCCACGTATGCGAACACCAGCGCAACCGTGCCGGCGACCGCCGAGACGAGCGTGCGTCGGCCGGGCAGTGGGGCCGACGACACCCACCCGTTCGCGGCGCGACCGGCCGACAGGCTTCCGAACACCACGATCAAGATCGTGGCCGCGGCGGTGAGGTGCGGATCGATCAGCGCGAGCGCGAGCGCGAAGGCGGCGACCGGCACGACGAGCCCGACGACGACCCGTGTGATCGCCGAGACGCCGGTGATCTCGGAACGTCGGCCCAGATGTGGACGTGTCTCCTGGCGGGCGTGGGCGGTGATCGAACCACCGGCGCCCAGGAACATCGACGCCTTGTAGAGCGCATGACCGACGATGTGGAACAGCGCCGCGGCGAAGGCGCCGACGCCCAACTGCAGCACCATGAAGCCCATCTGCCCCGATGTGGACCACACCAGCGAGCCCTTCACGTCGGTGCGCACGAGCATCACTGCGGTTGCGAACAGCGCCGTGGCGAGACCCAGGACGAGGGCCACGGTCATCGCCGGAGCCGAACCGCCGAACACGGGGGCGAAACGGATCAACAACACGCCCGCGCCATTGATCACTCCGGCATGGAGGAGCGCCGACACCGGCGTGGGCGCCGCGAGCGTGGAGGGCAACCACCGGTGCAGCGGAACGAGCGCTGACCTGGCGACGCCCGCCACGACCAACAGGACGGCGCAGATCGTGAGTGCGCTCAGCCCTGCGAGTTGCTCACCGTCGAGCGCGACCGCGTCGGCCTCGAGGGTCCGCATGTCGAGGTCGCCGACGGCGACCAGCGCGACGACCAGCGCGACCAGGAAGGCCGCGTCACCGATGGCGAAGGCCCCGGCCGTTCGGCGCGCCGCTACGACCGCTGGAGACCACGGTGCCTTGTGTGCGATCAACGCTGTCAGCGTGATGCTCGTCACGATCCAGGCGACGAACAACCCGCTTGCGGTGGCGGCGAGCGCCACGGTTGTTGTCGAGGAGGTCAACACGGCCGCAAGGATGTGGAAGCGCCTGGCGCGCGGATCGCCATGGAGCGATCGACCGGCGAACGCCTGCACGACGACGGCGACCCCCGTGGTGAGCACGACGAGGACCGCTCCGATCCGGTCGGCGGTGAGTCCGACGACCGCGCGTCCATCGGCATCTGCGGCCAGGGCGTCGAACGGGCCGTCGACGATCACGAACGTGAGCGTCACCATCGCCGCGGCGAACGCGCCGACGCTCGCCCAAAGCGCCCAGCGCGCTGCCACCTCCGGTACCGGACGGACGAGTGCGATCAAGGCGCCGGCCGCCAGTGGCAGACCGACCAGAGCGAGAAGGATCCAGGACATCGACGGAATCTTAATACATGAACTGTGATTCGTACAACATAAAAGGTTTGTTGTGGATTGAATTTCTCGGCGTCGGCCGTCTCGGACCACGACGACCGGACACCCGAAGTGGCGCTGCGCGTCCGCCCGTGGGAGCCTCCGGTGATGCGAATCGGTGTGCTCGGTGCAACTGGATACGTCGGCGGGCGCCTGATCCCGCCGCTGATCGATGCGGGGCACGAGGTGCGCTGCCTGGTCCGGACACCTGGTCGGCTCGATCGTGTGCGCTGGCGAGACGACGTCGAGGTGTGCGAAGCCGACGTGCTCGAACGATCCACGCTGGAGGCAGCCTTCGAAGGGCTCGATGCCGTGTACTACCTCGTGCATGCGATGGGCGGAGCGTCCGACTTCGAACACACCGACCGGCTCGGGGCCGAGAATGCCCGCGACGCCGCAGCAGCCGCGGGCGTCGACCGGTTGATCTATCTCGGTGGACTCGGTGACGACGACACCGGCGATGACCTCTCGCCACATCTCGCCAGTCGCCACGAGGTCGGACGCATCCTCGCCGACGGACCGGTCCCTGTCACCGAACTGCGTGCTGCGGTGATCATCGGCTCGGGGAGCGCGTCGTTCGAGATGCTGCGCCATCTCGACGAGGTGCTCCCGGTGATGATCTGTCCCAGATGGGTGACCCGCACGAGATGCCAGCCGATCGGGATCTCCGACGTCCTCCACTACCTGGTGTCGGTTCTCGACGAGCCGTCGACGCGCGGTCAGGTGTTCGAGATCGGCGGCCCCGACGTGCTGACGTACCGAGACATGATGGATCGGTACGCCGAGGTCGCAGGGCTACGGCGTCGGGTGATCATCCCCGTACCTCTCCTCACGCCTCGGTTGTCGTCGCATTGGGTCAACCTCGTCACGCCACTTCCCTACGGCCTCGCACGACCCCTGGTCGACAGCCTGATCAACGACGTCGTGGTGCGCCCCGAGCGTGACATCCGAAACGTGCTCCCCCACCTGCCGCTCACACTCGATGCTGCGCTCGAGCGCGCACTCACCCGCATCAAGGACCTCGATGTCACCACGAGCTGGATGGACAGCGCCTCCGGTGCCGGCCCTGCGTCGCCGAGGCCACAGGATCCACAATGGGCGGGCGGCACCGTGCTCGAGAACGTCCAGGAGGTCGACACGGCCGTCGACCCCGACACGCTCTTCGCTGCGGTGCAGGGCGTCGGCGGTGCCCGAGGCTGGTACGTGGCGCACTCCCTCTGGTCGCTGCGCGGCTGGCTCGACGAGATGATCGGCGGGGTCGGGATGCGTCGTGGGCGGCGGCACCCCGACGACCTGGGAGTCGGTGATGCCCTCGACTTCTTCCGCGTCGAAGCGTTGGAGCCCCGGCGGCTGCTCCGCCTACGGGCCGAGATGAAGGTTCCCGGCGCAGCATGGCTCGAATGGCGGATCACCACCCACGACGACGGCACCAGCACCCTCCGGCAGCTGGCGCGGTTCCATCCACGAGGTGTCGCGGGCCGGCTCTACTGGTGGGCCCTGCTGCCGCCGCACATGGTGATCTGGCGTCACCTGGCCGAGCGATTGGTGGCCGTCGCCGAGGCAACCGCACGCACGTCCGCCACGAGGTCGTCGAGCGTCTGACCGGGCGCACCCACCAGTGCGGGCGTACCTGCCGCTCTCAAGCGGTCGGCGGCGGCGCGGGCATCGTCTGCCGTGTCGGGATTGGTGGACGACAACACCGCCACAGCGACGTCGTGCTCGGCACAGAAGCGCTCGAGCTCCCCGGTCGGCATGTTGGCCCCGAGATGATGTACCTGCCAGTTGTCGTCACGCAACGCGACCGCCGCCATCGTGGTGGGAAGTGAGTGCATGTCGCCGGCGACAGCGGCCACCATCACCGTGCCACGCCGGCGCCCGCGCGGGTTGGTGACCAGCTCGCCGAGCATGCGGTCGACGATCGCTGATGCTCGGTGTTCGACCCAGATCGACAGCTCGCCCTCGTGCCAGCGCCGGCCGATCTCGACCAACGGTGGAACCACCGTGTCCTGGAGCAGATCGATGACGGTGACGCCCTCGTCGACGAGACGTCGAGCGATCGCTCGGGCAGCGGTTTCGTCGCCCTCGACCAGCGCGTCGAGCATTCGGTCGCCGGCTCGAACGCGGCGTGCAGGGCTTGGTGCCGCGTGGGCTGTCGGGGCTGCTCGCAGCTCCTGGAGCCGGACGATTGCCGCTTCTGTGACGCGATATCGACCGTCGACCAGCTGGGCGTCGAGGCGGCCGGAGCGCACCCACCGATAGGCGGTCTGGTAGTGCACACCGAGTTCGTCCGCCGCCGTCTGGAGATCGACCGCATCGCCATCTGCGGTTGTGGGCACGGCGCCGGCGGGCGCTGAATCGACATCTGGCACGTGCGGAATCTACCGGGTTCTCGAAATTTATGCTGAGTCGTGGTAAATGATGCTAAGGCATGCTAATGTCGATGGCGTACAGAGCTGACAGATGTCGGACCCCCACCGAGAGCTGTCGTTAGGTCACGGATGACCCGGCGGAACCTCCCCTCCGTCCGCCGGGCCATCCGATGATCGGAAAGGAACCGACATGAGCACCGCCGAGATCCTCGATTTCGTGGTCCCGCGATCGGCCGACTGGCAGGAGTACGCCGCCTGCAAGGGCCACCTCAGCTTGTTCTTCGCCCCGAAGGCCGAACGACCGCAGGCGCGAGCCCGTCGAGAGGCCAAGGCGCGTCGGCTCTGTCTGATCTGTCCGGTGCAGCCGCAATGTCAGCAGTTCGCTCGCGAGAACCGCGAGTACGGCTACTGGGGTGGCGAGAACGAGGAAGACCGACATCTCGCCGGGTTCACGGTGACCGCACCGATCGGCGTGCGCGCGCGACTCGAGAAGCAGCAGACCGGTTGATCCGGCACTGAGCGTCGGCGTTTCAGCTGCTGGCGTTGGCGATCGCGACCCGGGGGTCGCGGTTCGGGTCACCCAGCTCGGAGAGCGACGCGCGGAATGCCGCCAGCGCGGCGTGACGCTGGTCGTCCTCGAGCTCGGCCGACATGATGCGGACCACCGACGGCGTCAGGTCGAGGTGTTCGCTGACCAGTTCGTGGGCCATCAACTCGGTCTCGCCGAGTTCTTCGATCGGCTTGCTGCCGTCGTGCCACTGTGAGGTGGGGACCTTCTTCTTGACCATGGGTGTCTCGCTTCCGTTCCACCAGGCGACTCACCCAGCGCTGTGCACCCTACGGGCTGAACCCGCGATCCGGCCGACCGAAGGCCTCAGCTCGCCGGAGCGAACTCGAGCACCTGCTGATACGTCGGACGGTTGGTGGCCCGGAAATCGTCCGGGATGAGACCCGGAGTGAACGTGAGCCGCCGGCCGGGGGACAGCCACCCGTCGATGTCGGCACCGCGTTCGGCGGCGATCGCCGCCACAGCGTCGTCGATCACCACCCAGAGGTCGCTCGCACACGCGTCGAGGTCACCCTCACCGCAGTAGGCGACGTTGAACGGCCCGTCGACGGGTTCGCCGAGCACGTTGCGAAGATCCTTGTCGACGAATCCCTGGTCATCGATGCCACGCAGGCTCGATCCGCCGGCGAGGTACTCACCCAGCACCGGCTGCTGCACCGCTGCAACGACGGCGTCGAACACCGTGTCGAACACGAGCGGACCGGGTGAATCGTGGAACCCGTCATCGTCGGCGTCGAGACGGGGCGCGTCGTCGACGACCCACGCGTCGAGCATCGCCACGGCATCCGCCGCCAGATCGGACGGCGCCTCGCCCTCGGCGAGCACCGAGCTGATCACGGGCCACACGGTGGACCGGACATCCTCCGTCGCGGCCCGGTTCATCACCCCGACCACACCGGCCAGGTCGACCTGGTCCGGCCACTGGTCGAAGCCTTCCACACGGTGAACCGAGCCGTACTGGTTCCCGTCGCCGTGCATGAATCCGGGCGCCGACTGGTTGTTCCAGTTCAGCAGACGCCCGCTCGGGTGACCGTCGGCGTGAGGGTGCTCGTCCTGCTCGAGGAACCCCTGCCACTCGTACTCTCCGGTGCCCAACGTGGGAAGCCGCCGATCCAGTCCCTCGGCGCGCACGGGCAGGTAGCCCGAGGCGTAGTAGGCGATGCCGTCGCGGTTGGCGTAGCCCCAGTTGAAGGTGAACCCGAACTTGTCGGCCGACTCGAAGAACGTCTCCGGGGTCCCGGCGTCGCCCTCGGTCATGTCCTTGAGTGCCGCGAGGTTCAAGCCGTCGCGCCCGAATGTCGACCGCTTGCTGGTCAGTGCGACCGGTCGGCCCTCCGATGTCGCCGTGCCGATCACCGGTCCGTGCACCGACACCGGGTAGACGAGCGGGACATCGGCGAGGGTGCCGGCGTCGAACGTCTCGAACGGGATGCATTCGCCCTCGAATTCGTAGTGCGTCGACGCGACGGTGGGCTCGGACCCGTCGGCTTCGCAGAGGATCTCGGCGTACACGTCGCGCACGTCCTGGTTGGCGGACGTGAGGCTCCAGGCGTAGTCCTCGGTGCGACCGATCAGGATGTACATCCCGAGCCCGGGCACCGACGCGCCCTGGGCATCGATTCCCGGCCCGGTCAGGTGCACCTGCTGCACGATCTCGGGGTAGTAGTAGCCGAGTTGTGGTCCCATGACCGCCAGCGACGTGTCGTTGACCGACTGGTCGTGGTCGATCGTGAGCCAGTTCGAGGCTTCGCGACGGATCGGTCCGTCGGCTGCCGGATACGCGGCATTGCCGAGGATGCCCTGGGGCGCGGCTTCGGCCTCGCCGTCAGCGGCTGCATCGCCGTCGGTCGCGCCCTCCGCTTCGTCCGGGATCAGTTCGGTCGACACGATCGAGCCGGCGTCGATGATCACCGACCCGGTGACCTCGCCTCCGGTGAGCGCCGGGTAGTCGAACGTCTCCTCGAGGGTCGTCGGAGCCTCCGGGTCGTCCCACGGCATGAAGTCCTCCCAGACGTCTCGGCCCAGGTCGTCGCCCAGCGTCCCCTGCAGGCCCGAGAGGAACTCGGCGTTGCGAGCCTCGCTGCCGCCGCCGGCGCCGAAGATCGATCCGATCAGCGCGGTCACGGCCACCACGTCGTTCACGGTGAGGGGATCGCGCTCGATTCCGTTGGCCTCGAGGTATGCGTTGCCGCCGTCGGCGTAGGCCTGGACGTCGGCGATGATCTCCTCGCCTTCCTCGCCGTACGTGTCGAGGATCAGCTGAACCTGGTCGCTGACCAGTTGCTCGGTGGCCTCACTCGGGACGAACAGGCGGGCATCGGTGACGAGCGAGAACGCGTCCACCCCCGGCACGTCGGCGATCGCCACACGAGCGGCGCCGCGCCCGAAGTCGAGCAGCAGCAATCGGTCGCGGGCGGTGACCCACCCGGCTCCGAAGGCCAGGTCCTCGCGCGTCTCGCCGGTGATGTGGGGGACGCCGAACTCGTCGTACAGGATCGTGACCCCGTCGCGACCGGTCGGCTCCTCGGTCGTCTCGCCGATCGGTTCGAAGTCCTGAGGGAGGAACAACTCCTCGATGTCGGCGTCGGAGACGTCACCGCGCAGCGGGGTGAGCGCGTCGTAGAGCGGGAGCTGGTCGAGTGAGTTCTCGGTGGTGGGGATGCCGCCGTAGTTGCCAGGCGGAAGGATGTAGTGAGCCCGGTCCTCGGTGATCGTCGGGGCCGGCTCGCCGCTCTCGGTGACCGGCTCGGTCGTGTCCGGCTCGGTCGCGTCCGGCTCGGTCGTGTCCACTGCCGCCTCGGTCGTCTCCGGCCCGTCGCTCGGGGCCGTCGTCGAACCGGCCGCGTCGTCGCCGTCGCTCGAGCACGCTGCAGCGATCAGCGCCGTGGCGAGGCCGAGTGCGATCAGATGGTGCCGTGCGCCACGATTCCTTCGTGCGTTCATTCGTTGCTTCCCCTCCGGAACGGCCCGACTTCCAGCGCCGAGCCTGGCTCAAGGTAGACGGCACGGCCCGACGCGGCGAATCGGTCGTCGATTCGCTGACGCCGCGGTCCGAGCCGGCGCCCGGACGGCATCGTCGCTCAGAAGAGCGCCGACTGACCGGTCACCTCGGAGGATGGGGCCACCGGGATCGGCTCGGGCAACGGGAGCAGTTCGGGCACGATCTCGGCAAGCGCTGCATGGACGCGACGCGCAAGCGCCGGCGACTCGAGATTCTCGGGCTGGTGGACGAACAGGTACGGCCGGAGGCCCTCGCCGAGCCACGATGCGAGCTGCGGCAGCCAGGCCAGCAGTCCATCTGCGGTGCCGCCGGCGTCGTCGGAGCCGATCACCCTCACGATCGGCTCTCCACCCATCACGTCGGTCACGACCGGCAGCTTCGGTTTCGTGCGCCGCTCCTCGTACGACGCGTCGGATCGCGGCGTCGCGGCGTAGAGCGGCCGGGTGTCGAGCACCACGCGCCCCACGCCGGCGGACTCCAGCATCTCGTCGACCCGGCGATGTGCCGGGCCTCCGTCGAAGAACGCCGAGTGGCGCAGCTCGACCACCCAGCGGTGCGAGGCCGGCAACCGGCCGACGAAACGGGCGAGCACCGGGAACGACTCGGGTCCGAACGACGGCGGCAGCTGCACCTGCACCGGCCCGACGCGCTCGCCGAGCGGTTCGATCGCGGTCAGGAACTCGCTGAGCGCAGCGACGGACCCCTGACCCCGCAGCCGCAGTTCGTGGGTGATGTGGCGAGGCACCTTGAACGCGAACCTGAAGTCGACGGGCGCTTGCTCGGCCCAGCGCGCGACCGTCCGCTCGGACGGGACGGCATAGAAGGTGGTGTTGCCCTCCACGGCATTGCACCATCCGGCGTACTCGGCCAGCTCGCGACCGCGGTTGCCCGGCGAGAGGAACGTCCCCACCCACGGTGGGTGTGCCCACATCGGGCATCCGACCCGCAGCACCGGAGTCGGTGATGTGTCGGCGTTGGTCACCTGGCAATGGTGCCATCCCGGCCCGGGCGTCGGCGCCCAGCGCCGTCGCCCGATGACGCCTCGCCGTGGACGCACCGGACACACTGTTGTCGTGACGAAACCACCTCGCATGGTCCGGTCGGCCGTCGTCGACCTTCCCGTCGTCGAGGCGTCGGGACTCGCCACGAGACGCTCCGGCGGGGTGGTGCGGGTGCTCGTCGTGGGCGATCGCACCGCGCAGATCGCCGTCGGCGCATACTCCGGCTCGGCGTTCTCCGCATGGGACACGATCGACCTTGCGAGCGTCGACGGGTGGCCGATGCCCGACGGCGACAGCCAACTCGAGGCCATCGCCGTCGACGGCGGTTCGCTCGTCGCGATGATGCGGGAGGATCCGCCCGTCGTGTTGGTGGCAGAGACCGAGGCCCGGACGCTGCGAGCGACCATCACGCTGACCGCACCACCTGGGTCACCACTCCACGGACGCTGGGACGACCCGTCGTCTCGCGGTGAAGGCCTCGTGCTGCTGCGGGGAGGGCGGCTGTTGGTCGCCAAGGAGAAGCGCCCCAGGGCATTGGTCGAGTTCGGCCCGGTGGGGTCGTCGCCCCGCGGTCTGTCGCGCGACGACTTCCTCGCCCCGGACGAGTCGTGGGACGCACCCGACGGGGCGGTCGACTACGTCGCAACCGCCATGTGGCGCCTGCGGGGAGATGCGAAAGGCGTGCTGGGCGACATCAGCGCCCTCGCGGTTGGTCGAGATCGCAGCTTGTGGTTGCTGTCCGACAAGTCCCGCTGCGTGGCGCGCGTCCCTCTCGACGAGCCGCTGACGCCCTCGGGTCGCGAGATCCGTCAGGTCGAAGAGGTGTGGTGTCTTCCGAAGAAGACCGAGAAGCCCGAAGGGATCGTCGCGCTCGACGACGACCGTTTGCTGGTCGCGATGGACACCTCGTCGACGACGGGCAACGGGCTCATCCTCGAACGCCCCGGTACCTGACCCGATCTGGACAACAGACCCGTCGTCAGCTCGCTCCGCCTGCGATCTCGATGTTGATTCCGGTGAGATCTCAGCTCAGAAGTGCGGTTCGAGGCGACAGGCGACGTTGAGCTGCGCGACCGACGCTGTGTTCGGCAGGGCGATCACGGTGGCGATCGCTTCGGCGAGGTCGTCGGGTTGGATCATCGACTCCGGCGCCTCACCGAGGTCGGCGACCATGTCGGTGGCGACGAAACCGGGACACACCGACACCACGCGGACGCCGTCGTCCCACGCCGCCTGCTTGGTGGCCTCCGAGAGGGCCACCACCGCGTGTTTCGTCATCGCATAGCCCGGCGCGAAAACGCCCTTCACCCGAAGCCCCGACAGCGAGGCCATGTTGACCACCCGCCCCGTGCCGCACGCCCGCAGGTGCGGCAGCGCGAGCTGGATGATCCTCAGCGGCGCCTTCAGGTTGACTTCGAGCATCGCATCGAGGTGATCCATCGTGAGGTCCTCGAGGGGGGACGTGTCGAGGAGACCGGCGTTGTTGATCACCACGTCGAGCGATCCGAACCGGGCGAGGGTGTCATCGACCCATCGCCGATCGCTCCCGCCGATGGTGGCATCGAATTCGTGACACAGCAGCCGTTCGTCGTCGAGATCGGCCAAGGACGTGGCGAGCGCATCCGGGTCACGTGCACCTGCGCTGACCTGATAGCCGGCCGCATGGAGTCGCCGGGCGATCGCGTTGCCGACGCCTCGGTTCGCGCCGCTGATGAGGACCGTTCTGCCGCTGGTGGTGAGCACACTCGAACCGTAGTCAGCGGTGTTCGAGACCTGGCGTCTCACACCCCTGCGCGCCGCCGGGCCACGTCCCGAAAATGACAAAACCCCCGGCAGTTGTGACCGCCAGGGGCTTCGTGGTGGAGACGATGGGAATCGAACCCACGACCCCCTGCTTGCAAAGCAGGTGCTCTAGCCAACTGAGCTACGTCCCCGAATGGGGCGCCCCGTCACCGGGACCACATAACGTTACCGGACCACATCGGCCTTCCCCAGCCCGCGTTCGATGCGGTGAATGCGTCAGGAACCGGAGAACCGCGGCGGCCGCTTCTCGACGAACGCAGCCGCTGCCTCACGGTGGTCAGCGGTGGCCATCGTGCGGATCATCGCCGCAGCTTCGGCGTCGAGCGCTTCGGCGAGCGTGGAACCGAGCGCCCGGTTCACGTTCTCCTTCATGTAGCCCAGGGCGATCGGCGCACGCTCGGCGAGTTCGTGACAGAACCCGAGCGCGGCCTCGGTGAAACCGTCGTCGGGCAGTACACGATTGACGATTCCGAGGTCGCGGGCCTCCGCTGCCGTGAGACGCGGCGACAGGAACATCAACTCCTTCGCTCGCGACTCGCCGACGAGCCGCGGGAGAAACCACGACGTGCCGAAGTCGCCGCTGGCTCCGACATTCGAGAACGCGGTCACGATCACGGCCCGTTCAGCTGCGACTCGCAGATCGGCTGCCAATGCCATCGAGAGGCCCGCTCCTGCGGCTGCGCCGGGAAGTGCTGCCACAACCGGCTGGGGCAGTCTGCGGAGCGCCAGACTCACGAGCGCCTGTCGCGATCGGAGCCAGGCCACGCGGCCTTCGAGCGAGCTGGGCGTGCTGCCGGGGTCACCACCCGAGTTCCGCTCGTGCATCCCCTTCACGTCGCCACCGGCGCAGAATGCGCCACCCTCACCGGTGAGCATCACCACGCGCACCTGCGGGTTCCGGGCGATCGCCGGCAACGCCGACCCGAACCCCTCGTACATCGCATCCGACAGAGCATTCCGTCGGGCGGGCCGGTTGAACGACAGCACGGCGACGTGCCCCTCGATCCGCGCGAGCAGGTCCTCGGTTCCCGTGTCGATCGATGCCATGGCTGATGGTCCTCTCGCGTCGTGTGGACAGGCAGCAACCTCGTCGCCCTGCCGTCTCGGGTGAATCCCACCACGATGCCACTGCAGCACCCCCCACCTCGCCCCGGAGCTGTGAGCGGTGAGCGGCCCCAGACCCCACATCGCTCACCGCACCACCCACGCTTCCTGGTGTTGTGAGCGGTGAGTGCCTCTCAGCCGCTCACCGCTCACAACGGGCGGGTCACGGGCGGGCGAAGTGGACGAACTCGCGAGCTGGCTCGAGACCGACGCTGCGGTACAGACCGAGCGCTGTCGCGTTCTCGGCTTCCACGCCGAGGCCGAGCAGCGTCACCCCGTCCCGGGCGGCGAGCCGTCGGAACGCCTCCACCAACAGGGAGCGGCCCAGGCCGATGCCACGATCGGGACGGCCGACAGCGAGTTGGTTCACCCACCCGACGCCACCGGGAGCCGTTCGGCTCACGGCGACCCCGGCCACCCGGCCGGGCTGGTCGTCGGCGACCCGACGGACGAGCACCACCAACTCGGGGTCGAACCACGGTCCGCTGAGGAGCAGTGTCCGCCACTCCGGCAACGGCCGATGCGTGTGACCCGGCACATCGGTCCACACCGAGTAGATCATGTCGTGCACGTCCTGGTCGTCGAGGCCAGGACGGAACCGATCGAGTTCGTACCCGTCGGGCCAGGTCACATCGGCGAGATCGGACACATCAGCGGATCGATCCAGTTCGAAGCTCGAACGTTGACGGACGAATCCCCGCCGTTCGATCGCGATCCGACGTGTCGTCTCCCCCACCGGCGCATCGAGTCTGGTGGCCCCGCGATCGACCATCCAGTCGAGCAGCAGCGAGAGGGCCGACTCCGACGCTGGCGAACCAGGATCGAGCGCCAGTGTGGTCTGACCGTGGTCGAACACCATCGCAACCCCCACGGCGGCTCCCTCGTGAACAGCGAGCCGAGCCCCGGCGCCCAGCGAGCCGAACGCGAGCCGAACACGGTTGAACTCGAGCTGGGTGTCGTCGGCATTCCCGTCGGGTTCACCCCACCAGGCCACGTCTTGCGCATCGATCACCGCCGTGACAGCGTCGAGGTCGTCATCGGTGACGGGGCGCAACGACACGCCGACCCGGTCGGTCTCGGCTCGATCATCCACCAGGCCAGCCTGTCAGGTGGGGGCTCGACCGGGGCCACGGATTCCGGCGTTCCTCCAGTCGTCCCCCACGTCAGCGCGAGCCACGTGAGGGCGCCATTGCGGCGATGACGACCACGATCGATCAGGCCGCAGCAGCGAAGGCTCGAAACGACCACGCGGACGAGCAGTCGGACTTCCGGCCCCGGCACCGGCCTCCCCACCTCCACAACGCCGAACGCGTGAACAAATGGCCCCGTCAGGGGGCCATTTGTTCACGCGTTCGAGGGGTGGGTGGGGGTCAGTCGTCCTTGAGGGCGACGGCGTTCGGGGTCACGTTCATCTTCGGCTCGTACTCCGCCACCTCGACGACGCGCCCGTCGGACTGGAACTGCGCTCTGAGCTGGTCGCGGCAGTCGAGGCACGGGCCATAGAAGTCGTCGGTCACCGCCGAGTTGCAGCGTGGGCAGGTGAACTCCATGCCGCTGGACAGTAGTCCGCCTACGATCCAGGTCGATGCCGACGCCACCGCGCCCCTTCGACGACGAGGGCGATGACAGTTCGGCGCAACACGGCACGTTCGACGACGAACGGCACGACGAACGGCACGACGAACACCGCGACGAACGCTCCGACCACGACCGGCAACCGAACTACTGGTTCCGGCGTGCCGTCGCCATCGGCGGAGTGGTCGCGGTGATCGCCACGGCAGCGGTCGTGATCGCCAACCTGATCGGCACCGGTGGCGACGAATCGGTGACCGGATCTGCGCCGGTCGACTGGAATCGCATCGTCACGTTCGACGAGCGCACCGGCATCGTCGTGGTCGACGACGATGCCGGCGAACAGCTCTCACGGATCGACTCGGGGCTCCGCGGCCTCACGGACGCCGACGTCAGCGGATCGACGGCGCTGGCCACATCGAATGACTCGGCCACGGTGGTCGACCTCACCGGCTCCGGGCAGGACGACGGCGACGAGACCGTCGTACCCGTCGGTGCGGTCGGGACGGCCCGCCCCTCGGGCAGCGACCTCACGCTGGTGGCACCGGCCACGGCGTCCAGTCGCGGCGTGCTCGTCCATGGCCCCTCGGGCGACTGGATCGACACCGACGAGTTCGCACCGGTCGCAGGCGCGCGCTACGAGTTCGGCAACGCCCGCAGTGACCCGTCCGGCCGACACGTCCTGGTGACGGACTCGGGCAACTTCCAGAGCGTGCTCTTCTCGTTCGACCGCGACGAGCCGTCGTTCTTCCCCGGCCTGGCACTCGCCGTCGACGCCGACACCGTCGTCACGGCCCAGAACGTCGGCAACGACGCCACGGTCAGCGTGTTCGACCACGCCGGTGAACCTCTCGGCTCGGGCCGAACCGCTTCGGTGCGCGCCGCTCTCATCGCCGGAGACACGGTGGGTCTCGTCACCGTCGACGGGCGGCTCGTCGATCTCGACGGATCCTCCGGCGACACCGCGGAGGGTACGGAGCTCGACATCGGGACCGTCACGGAAGGCCACGTCACCACCACGGGTGACCGTCTGATCGTCGTCGGAGCCGACGGCACGGCGATCGTCGACGACAGCGGCGCGGTGCTCGGCAGCTTCCCCGGCTTG
>Ga0316197_10001598_pt1 | contig 16100 bp, 15 predicted proteins | sample OudBiesiAoxic_MG_FD_204939 | JGI IMG/M metagenome (GOLD analysis project Ga0316197, IMG submission 204939) | Coastal sediment microbial communities from Oude Bieten Haven, Netherlands - site A oxic | ecosystem: Environmental > Aquatic > Marine > Coastal > Sediment | place: Netherlands... | reverse complement strand
CTCGCCGAAAGCGAGATCACCCATTCATACCCACACTGTTGGCGGTCGAAGAACCCGGTCATCTTCCGTGCCACCAACCAGTGGTTCATCCGCATGGACCGACACGAGCTTCGCGAACGATCGCGGGCAGCCATCCGCGATGCCAACTGGATGCCCGACTGGGGCGAGGCCAGGATCGACGGCATGGTCGAGAACCGTCCCGACTGGTGCATCTCACGACAACGAATGTGGGGAGTTCCGATCACGGTCTTGATCTGCGAAGCCTGTGGGACGCCGACCATCGACGAGTCAGTCTTCGATCACATCCGTCGCACTTTTGTCGAGGAAGGTTCCGACGCCTGGTACAAAATGGAGGCCAGCGAGCTCTTGCCACCAGGCTACTCTTGCGGCTCCTGCAGCGCGACCACATTCCGCAAGGAAACCGACATTCTCGACGTCTGGTTCGATTCGGGAGTCAGCCATCTCGCGGTCTGCGATACGGACCGTTATGGCCTCGATTGGCCCGCCGATCTCTACCTCGAGGGCCAGGACCAGTACCGTGGCTGGTTCCAATCCTCACTCGTGGCCTCGGTCGGTCTCAAAGGCTCTCCCCCGTTTCGAGAGGTCGTGACCCACGGTTTTGTGGTCGACGCCGAGGGTCGCAAGATGTCCAAATCGGTGGGGAACGTCATCACACCGGGCGAGCTCCTCACCACATATGGGGCCGACATTCTGCGGTTGTGGACGGCGATGGTCGATTTCCGCTTGGACATCCGTATCTCGGAAGAAATCATGACCCGCAACGCCGAAGCTTATCGCAAAATCCGAAACACGCTTCGGTTCCTTCTCGGCAATCTCGCTGATTTTGACCCCCAAAAGGATGCGGTTGCTGAAGATGAACTGGTCGGCCTTGATGCCTATATGCTGCGGTCAGGACTGCGTCTCGCCGAAGAGGTATCCAAGGCCTATCAAACGTACGAGCTGTCCTCGCTTTCGCATCGCATCCTCAACTTCAGCACGGTCGATCTCTCGAGCCTCTACCTCGATGTGAACAAGGACAGGCTCTACTGCGATCATCCCGAAGATCCCGCACGGCGAGCCACCCAAACGGTGATCCACCACATCGCCGAGATCCTCGCGACGCTGCTTGCCCCAGTACTTTCTTTTACCGCAGAGGAAGTGTGGGAACACCTTCCCGGTGAGCGCGAGGAATCGGTCCATCTGGCGGAATTCGAGGTACCAACCTCCGACCAGACTGCCGACTCCCCCATCGATGGGCCGATCAAACGGCTTCTCGGACTTCGAGACTCGGTCCTCGCCGAGCTCGAGGAGTTGCGGCAGGCAGGGACCATCGGCAAAAGTGAGGAAGCGCAAATGATCTTCGCCGGCGATACATCGATGGTTGTCGAGGATCTAGCCATCACGGAAATCGACCTGTCACGGTTTCTTATCGTCTCCGACGCCCACGAAGGTTCCATCGGGGACGGTGGATCCGAAGTCGTTTCCTATCCCGGCCTTCGGATCAGTGTCGGAAAATATGAAGCCCATACCTGCAGTCGCTGTTGGCGCCGCGTGGAAAAACCGGTCGACGACGCCGAACTTCCAGACCTTTGCGAACGCTGTCACGGCGTCGTGAGTCGGCTCCTCCAGGAGGGGCGGGCGGAACTCCGCCAGGTTGACGGCTGATGCGTGGCGTCTTGCCATGGATAGCTGCGCTGCTGGTGGTGGGCGCCGATCGCATCACCAAAGCCATGATCGTCGCCCGAATCGAGCCTGGCTCCTGGATCGAAATAATGCCAGGCTTTGCTCTGACCCATTATCGTAACCCGGGTATCGCTTTCAGTCTTTTCGCCGGTGGCGGCCCTCTGACCCGAATGATGCTCCACCTGGTGATCTTTACGTCGGTTGTCATCATCGCAGCGATGGTTGTTCGTCACGGCCACCACAGTCGCCTCGCCGGCCTGGCGTTCGGATTGATTCTCGGTGGGGCGGTCGGTAACCTCATCGATCGAGTGTTGTATGGAGCGGTCGTCGATTTTGTGCACGTGTGGGTGAAGATCGGCGGACGGACCTGGTCATGGCCGGATTTCAATGTCGCCGATGCTTCCATCAGCGTAGGCGCCCTGCTCCTCATCGCCAACGAGTTCAGAACCCAACCCTCCGGGCCGCAAGATGCACCCGATTCTGATTGATTTCGGTTTTTTCCAGCTCCCGTCTTACGGGGTGCTGCTGGCAACCGCCGTCATTGTCGCGTTGTGGACGTTGCGTCTGCGCGCAGACCGGGCGGGGATGGATGGGACCCAGCTGGTGGACTTTGGTCTGTGGCTGGTCATCTGGGCCCTGATCGGGGCCAAACTGCTGCTGATTCTCGTCGAGCTGCCGCGTTACCTGAGAGACCCGGCTTCCATTCTCGGGACGATCCGCGCGGGCGGCGTTTTCCTTGGCGGCTTTTTGGCCGCAGTAGTGGCGGCGGTCATTCTCCTCCGCCGCTACAATCTTCCGGCCCTGCCGTCATTCGATGTGCTCTCACCGTCGCTTGCTCTTGGCCACGCGATCGGACGCATCGGCTGTCTCCTGGCGGGATGCTGCTGGGGCGCGGCTTGCGAGTTGCCTTGGTCCATTACCTATTCGAGTCCAATAGCGGCAGAAAACCTCGGAACCCCTCTTCACCAGCATCTCCATCCATTTCCGGTCTACTCCTCAGTCTTCAATTTCGGGTTGTATGCACTTCTTGCAGTCTATTACAGGCGACGCCCGGTGGCGGGACGCGTTTTCGCCACCTATTTGCTGCTCTACGGCGTCGGCCGTTTTCTCCTCGAGTGGACCCGCGGTGACGCTATTCGAGGCTTTGTCCTCGGTGGCGCTCTCTCGACAAGCCAGCTCATTTCAGGAGCTCTGATCATCATCGGCGTCGGCCTCCACGTATGGATCGGCCGACGCGAAGCGGCGTGACGACACGGTACGAGTTCACGGTTCCTGAAGAACTCGAAGGGAATCGACTGGATCGCTGTCTGGCAGAGCTCAACCCGGACTGGACCCGATCCCGCGCGCGTAAACTGATCGACGAAGACCTGGTTCTCCTCAACAGCGCATTCGGCAGGGCCTCGACTCGGGTCCATGCCGGTGACACGGTAGTGATTGACGAGCCCCCGCCTCGTCCCCTCGATGTTGAGGCAGAGGACATCCCTCTTGATGTCATATTTGAAGACCAGGATCTCTTGATGATCAATAAACCGGCCGGTCTCGTCATCCATCCCGCGGCGGGAAACCCTTCCGGAACCCTGGTCAACGCTCTCCTCCACCACTGTCAAGATCTATCGGGAATCGGTGGCGTCGAGCGGCCAGGCATCGTCCACCGACTCGACAAAGATACGACCGGGGTCATGGTGGTTGCCAAATCAGATCGGGCCCACCTCTCACTTGCGATCGCCTTTCGCCAGCACACGATTCGCAAGACCTACCTCGCCGTATGTTACGGAAATCCGGTCACCGGCGACGGAGTTGTGGATGCGCCGATTGACCGCCACCCGCGCAACCGGCGGGAGATGGCAGTTGTTCGTGAGGGCCGGCCTGCGCGCACCCTCTTCGAGGTCGAGGAGGAATTTGCAGGGACCTCGATGGTGAGTTGCCACCCGGTCACGGGCCGCACCCACCAGATTCGCGTCCACCTGGCCCACATCGGCCATGCCATCGTCGGCGACCCTCTCTATGCCGGGCGCCAGTGGCGAAACCTGTCAGACTCACAGGTTCAGGTCGCCTGTCGAGCATTCCCCCGCCAGGCACTGCACGCTCGACGTATCGCCTTCGAACACCCGGTGACCAAGGAAAACGTCGAGTTCGAAGCTCCCCTCCCCTCAGACCTCGAAGAACTTCTTCGCGTGTTGCGCGAGTCCACCGATTGAGAGGGCAACTCCAACAAGCAACTTTGGAACCGTGAAGAAGCCAAGAGCGCAAAAAACCCATTTGTGTGAATCGCGAGTCAAAATAACTCTTTGAGAGGACTTTGCGCCTTTGCGTTTACAATGCTGTAGTTGTCAGCTTATCTACCAAGAGCATCGAGCAGCCGCCGTCGAAGTTCTTCCGGGGTGCGGGAGTGGTCGAGGACGAGCTCGAGGTCCTCCGCGGTATCGATGTCGATGAGCTCCTCGAGCTCGGAACAGGTACCTCCGAGAGCTGCAATTCGCCTTCGAGTTCGCTCGAGAGTTTCAGGGCTCGACCACGGGATGCGATGAAACATCGCGAGACCGGGCGGGCGTTGCGCCACCAGCCAGTAGCCGCCGTCGGAAGCAGGTCCAAGCACTACATCCGCCCCGCCGAGCTTCGCCGACGCTTTCGCAATGTGACTTGCGTTCAACCACGGGCAATCTGAGCCGATCATCACGACCCGCTCCTCCCCTTCACCGAAACGGCGCGCAAAAGCGTCATCCATCCGCTCACCGAGGTCGTTGCCACGTTGGACTTCCAGTGTCACGTCAGCGTTTCGGGTCCAGGATCCCGACGGAATATCTGCCAGCGACAAGACAACCCGAGCACCGCTTTTCCCTGCGATCTCGAGCGTGTATTCAAGAATCGTGGCGTAGATTCTAGCCGCCTTCTCGTACCCGACGCTGGCGCTAAGGCGGCTTTTGACCTGACCGGACACCGGTTCGCGCCCAAAAACCACGACGCAGGTCTTCACCGGCTATTCCCATACCATCGCGCCAATGTCTCCGGCGCGACGCCGAGTCTGAAAAATGTCGGGAAGGTGGCCAACATCATGATGGTCTTGAGTGGCATTTGCTCGACTCGCCTGGCCGTTGTCCGCATCTCCAACGGCAAATGGTGAACCTTCCCCAACCTACGGCATGCACGGGCAAATGAGACATCCTCCATCAGAGGGATCTCGGGAAAACGCCCTGCCTCTTCAAATACCGCTCGTCGAACTGCAAACCCCTGATCGCCATACGGCAGTCCGAGACCACGTGAACGAAGATCGAAGACCCGGAGCCATAACCGATGCAACGCTGATGGCTTTGATCTCGCTGAAGAAAGCGTCCGGAGGCGGAAACAGGCGAGCGCAACCTTCTGGTCGTCCATGACGCGGCTGAGAGCCGACATCCAGCCCTCCGGTAGTCGGCAGTCGGCGTGGAGAAACAACAATCTGGCAGCGGAAGTCGACGCCGCACCGAGGTTGAGTTGTGGTCCCCGGCCAAGCGCCCCGATTACCACCAGAGCACCCATCCCCTTGGCAATCTCCTTCGTCCGGTCGTCGCTACCGCCATCGGCAACGATCAACTCGACGCCGTCATTCGTTCCCACCGAGGCAATGCACTCTCCGATCGAATGTTCCTCGTTGAGGGCCGGAATAACGACCGCAAGATCCACCTCTTCGACCTCCTCCCACTGATGCTGGATTGGATTCTAACCTGCCTATCTCAGCCGCAACCTGCGACGGCCTGCACACAGATGCATTCTGCGGGTTGACGCGGGTTGGTATCATTCTCTGAATGGAACGTATAGCCGCCCTCGACGACATCCCTAGCGATGGTCTGCGATTCAGCTACCGTGACGGACCGTTCGATGAGGAGGGTATCCTCTTGAAGTTGCGCGATGGCGAGGTGCGCGCCTACAAAAATGAATGCCGGCACCTGCCGATGCGACTCGATGATCGCGAGCCCAGAGAGCTGTGGGATGCTAGCCGCCGATACCTCGTGTGTTCGTCACATGGTGCGAGATATCAGCCTAGCGACGGCCTCTGCATAGGTGGCCCGTGCGAAGGTTCGCACCTCCGTTCCCTTCCGATTGAGGTTCAGGACGGCGAGGTTTTCCTCGACAGCTCGAAAGTCGGCGGCTTCTTCAATGTCTGACGTAGCCATTTCTTTGAGAAGCGCGCTGAGGCATCGATGACACAGGTGCCACCCTTCGCATTGTTCGAGTACTTCGCTTCCCAATCCAACAACCTAATCAGAGCGAACAATGCGAAGAGTGGCACCTCGCCCGCCGAAGCACGAAGGGCTGACCGTCGGGTCAGAGGGTCCTTACAAATTCCTCCATACGGTCGAATGCTTCGCCGATTGAGTTGACGCTCCACAGGAGGGGCTGATAGGTCGTGATCGGATACGTTGTGTCCTTTGCCTGCCAGGGATCGAACGGCCGAATCTCGACCTCTCCCGACAGAGAGTGCTCGAGCTCCCCAAAGCTCGACAGCAGTCCGGCACCATAGGCGCGGAGCTCTCCTTCCTCCACCAGCACACCGTACTCGATCGTGAACCAGTAGAGGGTTGCCAACTGTTCGATCTGTTGATCGTCGGCGCTCAGTGAACCTTCACCGATTTTTTGCGATAGATCGGCAAACTCCGGTATAGCCAACATCGGTGCATGGCCCATCAGTTCGTGGACGATGTCGGGTTCCGGCGTATAGAGCGGCTGCGAGTGGTGACGGATGTATTGGGTCGCTGAGAAGACACGACGGGAGAGGGCGCCCAGAAACTGACGCGCAGAGACCAAGCCGGCAACCGGTTGAAGCCTGAATCCCGTACGGTCGGTCAGAAAGGTGCTGACGTCCGCGAGCTGCGGAACATCGGTGGCCGAGTAGCCGATGTCACCCACAACCTCGACAAATGGCCGACAGGCGTGAGTCCGATAGAGGGCCGTGAGTTGATGAAAAGCGGTCGCCCAGGTCAAGCGTTCAGATTCCAGATATTCAACCCTCTTGGGCGCCTCACCCGAATCGAGAGGTGGCGCAAGGAGGGCGATATCGTCTCGACGCCGGCGATAGTCGGGATCGTTGAATCCCGGATGGTCCGCTTCCAGCTCGACAATGTGATCCGGCATGGTCCTCCCGCAATGTTTCTCGATGATGCACTATCGCACGTCGTCGAAACGACTTGCAAGGTGCCTCGCGGCACGAATGGATGCTCGATACTCGAAACTCGATCCGCCGGCCCTTTAAAGCGCGAAACAGCTTCGACGACACCGGTGCCACTCTTCGCATTGTCATCATCGCCTAGCCATCCGCATCGCGCAGGCGACAATGCGAAGGGTGGCACCTGACTCACCGAAGCGAGAAGCGCTTTCCGGGTTCGAAACTCTCACCGCAATAATCTCAAACGCGGAAAAATGTCGAATTGTCGCCCAAATTGGTTAATCTGAGCACAGGAGGAACGTTTCATGGTTGACGAAAGAGAAAAGGAGGGACGCGTGGAAGCTGCTCTCGCCAACCCTGAAATACAAACCACCGGCTGGCTCGAGACGATCTATCGAGAGGACGCCACCGTGGTGCTCCAGGCCGCGTATCGGGTCACCGGCAACGCCGACGACGCAGAGGACGTTCTCCAGACCGTCTTCACTCGCCTCGCCAATCGCGAACAACCGCCGGACTTCTCGACAGGCTCGCGCGCATATCTCAGACGAGCGGCGACCAACGCCGCCCTCGACATCGTCCGGTCGAGGTTTGTCCGCAGTGGCGTGTCACTGGAAGTCACAGGTGAAAACGTGGAGCGCGATCCGGGGCCTGCTCCCGATCGACAGCACCATGGCCGTCAACTCCAGCAGCAACTCCGCCAGGCACTGTCGAAAATCAGTCGTCGCGGAGCCGAGGTTTTCGTCCTCCGCTACTTCGAAGGCCTCGACAACAACGAGATCGCCGCGCAGCTTGACACCACAACCAACACAGTCGCGGTGACCCTTCACCGCGTTCGCGCCCGCCTCAAAGAAGAGATGGGTGAGTTCATGGGAGGAATGCAATGACTGACCGTCATCACGAAAACGACCGCATTGATCGCACCGCGGCGGAGATTCGCGCGCAGAAAATCGATGACGCGACCGCCAGCCGGATCACCGACGAGGTGGCGGAACGAATTGGAATCGGCCGCGAAGGCAGCCGTCCTCTGAATTCCTGCTCGGACTACCAGGCAGAAATCCCGGCGTTTGTTGCTGGCAGTCTTTCTGATGCGAGATCTCTTTTGGTTGGAGACCACACCCGTCAGTGCGTTCCCTGCCGGCGTGTCCTCATGGAGGCGCGTGGCGCCGCCGCCCCGGTGTCACCGAGACGTTTTGAACGGAAAACATCCCGTTGGATGAGTCCCGCACTCCGCGTCGCGGCCGCCGCCATCTTGCTTCTCGGAGGTTTCGCGACGGTGCGAGTCATCGGAAACCTGATGATCGAGCGCAATCTCCACGCCAGTGTCGAGACGGTCGAAGGATCTCTGCAGCTTGTCGAAAACGACTCGAGCAGAGAACTCACCGCAGAAACAAGAGTTCGCTCCCGTCAGATGCTGCGAACAGCCAACAATTCAGGTGCGGTGCTGCATTTGGCAGATGGCTCATTGATCGAAATGGATGAACGCTCCGAACTCCAACTTCGTGCCTCCCGGCGCGGTACCACCATCGATCTCGCCCGCGGCAATATTATCGTCCATGCAGCGGATCAGGGCGGCGGGCAGCTTTTTGTCGCCACCAACGACTGCGAGGTGGCGGTCAAAGGAACCATCTTCGCCGTCAATCATGGACTCAAGGGATCGCGGGTTTCGGTCATCGAGGGCGAGGTCGAGGTGCACGAGGGCTCTTCCAGCGCCCTCCTGCGTCCTGGTGACCAGATCAATACCGGCGACCGCCTGAGGCGGGTGCCGCTCGAGGAGGAGATCTCCTGGAGCCGCGATGCCGCCAAGCACAAGGCGTTGCTTCGCGAGCTCACTGATTTGCGCCGTGTCATCGCCCACGCGGTCGACCACGCACCTCCGAGAACATCGACCTTCCTGCTCGATCTCGCTCCCGGAGACACCCTTGTCTACGCCGCGATGCCCAACATTTCTGGAGATCTCGACGAGGCGCGTGCAGCTTTTTACGAGCGCCTGGTGTCGAGTGAAGTGCTGGCGGAGTGGTGGCAGGAGAATGTCGTCGCACATGGTGCCGACGAGGAGATCGATCAACTCCTCGACCGGCTGCAGCCGATTGGCGAGGCCATCGGCGCCGAAGCCGTCGTTACCGTTCCCATTTCAGCAATCCGTGAGCAGGGCTTGCCCCTTTTCATGGCCGAACTCGATGACCCCTCCAATTTCATCGATCTGCTCGCGAATATGATCGACGAGGCCAACTCCGAGGCCGAAGACCACACCGTCGCAGTTCTGGTTGACGATCCTCAGACGGCCTCTTCCGAATCCGCTGAAGTGTTCATGTGGGTCGAGGACAATCTCTTTGCCGCCTCTGGCAGCCTGCAGGCACTCCAGGAACTCGCGGCCCGAGTCGACGACTCGGCCGTACGCTCATTCCTCGGATCCCCGTTACACACTCAGCTCGCCGAAATTTACGCTGGTGGCGTTTCCTGGCTTCTTGGAGCCGATCTCGCCTCCGCCATCGCCGAGGGGACGAGCCAAATGTCTGAAGAACAGGCTGCGAATTTGGATCGCCTCGGGATGCTTGACGCAACCACAATGGTGATCGAGCGACACCGGGACGGCGAGTGGTACGCCACGAATGCCGAGGTTCGATTCTCCGAACAGCGTCGCGGCGTCATGGCGTGGCTCGCTGATCCTGCTCCCATGGGAAGCCTCGAATTCGTGTCACCGGACGCTTACGTCGCAGCCTCCGCCGTCACCAAGGACGCGGTGGACATGTTTGACGACCTTCTCGAGTTTGCTACTGCCGAGAACGATCAGGCGCTGGGACAGCTGCAACTCTTCCAGCAGATCATCGGCATCGACCTACGTGAGGATTTTGCTGCCACAATTGGCGGCGAGGCGACCTTTGCTCTCGATGGTCCGATGTTGCCCGTGCCATCCTGGAAACTGATCGTTGAAGTCTACGACCCCGCGACCCTGATCCACACGATCCAACGTGCAGTCGATCTGATCAACCTGAAACTCGCCGCCGAAGACGTGCCCCAGTTGGTATTCGAGGCATCGGATGGGTCAGGCCGCACCTTCTACACCATCCGCCGCGAGGGCCTCGACCAACAGGCAGTGTTTACGACCGTTGACGGATACCTCGTCATAGCGCCGAGTCGGGCTCTCATCGAGCAGTCCATCGCGTATCGCGCCGCCAACGTCACCCTGGTCAGTTCTGGCGTCTTCCAGGCTCTGCTCCCCGACAACGCTTACGCGGACTGTTCAGCCCTTGTTTACCGCGATCTCGGATCTCTGATCGACGCGATTCCTGCAGAGATGCTCGGAGAGCTCGAGTTTGCCGACGCCCTGAGCGACGGTCTGAGTCAGGGTCTGGTGTGTGTCTTCGGTGAGAGTGATCGCATCACCGCATCTGCAACAGGAGGGAGCCTCATCGGGCTGGCCTCAACCCTCGGGATGTCCGGCGCCGCGTTCGCACAGAAGAACGAGATGGGCGAGGTCGAAGAAACGGAAGCTGTATCATCACTTTGATGAGTCAGCCGGATAGCCCTTCAACGCCTGCGATCGTGCTCGATGGTCTCACCGTCAATCTCGGTGGACGGCCGATCCTGATCGATTTGAGCGCCTCCCTCGGGGGGCGCGCGATCGGCTTGCTCGGCCCCAACGGCGCGGGCAAGACGACCCTTCTTCGAACCCTGCTTGGGTTCTTCCCAACGACCTCCGGCGGCGCCAGCGTTCTCGGACTGTCGCTGGCAAACGAGGGGAAGGATCTTCGCGCCCAGGTTGGCTACATGCCCGAGAACGACTCGTTTGTCGCAGGCATGACAGCGGTCCACTTCGTGCGTCTGATGGCCGAGCTCAGCGGCCTCCCACCCGAACCGGCCCTCGAGCGGGCGCATGAAACCCTTTTCTACGTAGGTCTCGGCGAGGCGCGATATCGCAAGCTGGGGACTTTCTCAACCGGCATGAAGCAAATGGTCAAGCTCGCCCAGGCGCTGGTCCACGGTCCGCGGTTGTTGATGCTCGACGAACCGACAAACGGCCTCGACCCTCCGGCCAGGAAGCGCATGCTCGATCTGGTCACCGATATACGCGATCGAGGCGAAACCCATATCTTTTTGTCGTCGCATTTGTTGGGCGACGTGGAATCGGTCTGCGACGAGGTCCTGATCCTCAAGGACGGTCGAATCGCGGCGAGCTGCGATCTCGAGGCAGAACGTAGCGCAAACCGCTCCTTTGTCGAGGTCGAACTGCAGTCACCCGACCAGCGTTTCGCGGACGAACTCGTCGAGCTTGGTTGCGAGCTCGCAATACACGACGGTGGACGCTTCAAATTGGTCCTTCCAGAGCCGCACACTGTGCGTGACCTTTACGCGATCGCCGATCGTCTCGGCGTCGGCATTCGCCACCTCGAACTCAAGCGCGATTCACTGCAAGACATCTTCTTACGCGCCATGGAGGGCAATAATGGCGGTATATGAGCGTACTTGGCGACGTTATGTCGGCAAGCTGACGCCACTGCGATGGCGCTGGCTGGTGGTAACCCGTTACGCCCTCGCCGATGCCTTCTCCTCACGCCTCTTTACCGCCTTTTACGCGCTCTGTTTCCTGCCGTCGGTTGCCGGGATTTTCTTCATTTACTTGAGCCACAACCTGTCCCTGCTCCAGCAGCTCGGGATGCCCCCGGATCTGATGAACGTCCTGACCGACAAGTTCTTCATGCTCCTCTTCTCCTGGCAGGCGCTGCCGGCCTTTCTGGTGGCGGTCATCGTTTCGCCGAGCCTCATCGCGGCGGATCTGTCGAACAACGCACTTCCGCTTTATCTCAGTCGCCCGATCGATCGCCACGAGTACATACTCGGCAAGATGGCGGTACTGGCAATCCTACTGTCGCCGCTGACCTGGGTGATGGGTCTAGCCATCTTCATCCTCCAGGCGTATTTCGAGGGTGGCGGTTGGGGATTCGAAAATTATCGTATCGGTTTAGCATATCTGGTGGGGCACATCGCCTGGATCGTCGTCATCTCTGTCCTGACCCTTGCGATTTCTGCATGGGTCCGATTCAAGCCAGTGGCACGCGGCGCCCTCTTCGCCATCATTTTCATCCTCGCCGGTTTTGCTCAGGCGGTCAACGCTGTGACCCGCACCTCGTTCGGTGATCTCATCCACCTCGTACGAGCCATGAACAGCGTTGTCATGTCGCTCTTTGGCGCCCCGACACCGAGCGGCCTGCCGGTGTCCCTCAACTGGTTCACGTTGGCGGCAGCCACCGCCTTGAGCATCTGGCTGATCAACCGCAAGCTCCGCCCGCACGAGGTCGTGAAATGAGTAACGACCGCATCGTTTTCCGCGACGTGTCGAAGTTCTACGGCGAGGTCCTCGGCGTCAACAAAGTCAACCTCGAGGTGGCTTCGGGGCTGACTGGTCTGGTGGGACCCAACGGATCCGGCAAGAGCACTCTGATGCACCTGATGACAGGCCTGCTGCGGCCAAGCCGAGGCGAGGTCTCGGTCCTCGGTGTTTCTCCAGATAGCCCAGAGGAACTCTTTCGCCTGGTCGGTTACTGCACCCAATATGACAACTTCCCGAACGGCTCGACGGGGCTCAGCTTTCTTCGTTTCGCCCTCGCCCTCCACGGATTCTCGAAGAACGAAGCGGATGAACGCGCCTGGGCCGCATTGGCTCGGGTCGATCTTACCGACGCCGCCAACCGCCGAATCGCTGGATACTCCAAGGGCATGCGGCAAAGGATCAAGCTCGCGCACGCCCAATGCCATGACCCGCAGGTTCTGGTGCTCGATGAGCCGCTGAACGGACTCGACCCGATGGGTCGTGCCGAGATGATCGACCTTTTCACTGATCTGGCGAAAGAAGGTAGGCACGTCATCGTTTCAAGCCACATCCTTCACGAGGTCGATGTGATTTCAGACGGCGTGATCATGATTCATGGCGGCGCCATCGTCGCCGAAGGCGAGATTCGCGAAGTTCGCGGAGAAATCACCTCACACCCAATCCAGGTGCTGGTTCGGTGTGATCGGCCCCATGTCGTTGCATCTCGCCTCTTCGATCTCGAGCACATCGTCGAGGTGCGTATCGTCGAGGACGAAGGCCTGCTGGTCAGCACTCGGGACGCTTCCGACTTTTTCAACAAGTTCAACCGCATCGTGATCGACACCGGTGTCATTGTCGAAACGGTGGCTCCTGCTGACGAAAGCGTGCATGCGGTTTACGACTACCTGATCGGCGACGGCTTGGGCGGGGGAAGCGCGTGACAGCTCCAGGCACCCTCTTGCGCCGCCGCCAGGTGTTTACTCTCGCGAAGCACGAGGTCCTCCGCAGCCTCTTCAGCCGGCGTTCCCTCGCGGTCTATCTCCTGGTTGGCATGCCGCTGGCCCTGATGTTGCTGAGGGCATTCTTCATGCCGGGATCGATGCGCGCCGATGCCAGCCATGCCACCACCGAGTTCGCAGAGGTCTTTCACTTTTTCCTCCTCCGCTTCGTGGTTTTCTTTGCCAACGCAATGATCTTTGTCCGTCTCTTTCGTGGTGAGATCCTCGAGAAATCACTTCACTACACACTGCTCGCCCCCCTACCCCGCACGGTGCTGGTGCTCGGCAAATACCTCGGAGGAGTGTCGTCAGCCTCGCTGATTCTCGTAACCACGACGATTCTGACGTACATCCTGGTCTATATTCCTCATGGCTCAGCCGGTCTTCGGCTGTTGCTTTCGGGCTCCGGGATCGCGAACCTCGCCAGCTATCTCCTGATCGCGGTGCTTGCCTGCTTCGCCTACGGTGCCCTTTTCATGCTCGCAGGACTTTTCTTCAAGAACCCGATGGTGCCGGCAATTCTATTCCTGGGTTGGGAGACCCTGACGCCGTTCCTGCCGACCTTCCTCAAAGTCCTGAGCTTTGTCCACTACCTGGTCTCATTCGCACCTGTGCCAGTGAGCCTGGGTGCATTCGCCCTGCTCGCGCGCCCCGTTTCGTGGTGGATTGCGCTCCTCGCCCTGTTCACCAGTTCAGCATTGCTGGTGTTTGTGGCCTCGCGCGTGGCACGTAATCTCGAAGTAACCTACTCCGCCGATTAAGCGCGTTACCAGGCAAGTTCAGGGTGAAGGGTTCAGGGGATCTTAACCCCTTATTCTGAACTCCTTACCGGCTCGCAGCGAGCGGATTGGCGGTCGGGAAGCCAAGAAATACCGGCTCCGGCTGAAGCTCGACATCAAATTGAAGCCGCACGGCGTCGCGAATGTCTTGCGCAAGTGTCAGTAGATCTCTGGTGGTGCCACCACCGTGATGGACGAGGGCCAGGGCGTGGGCCGACGAGATGCCGCAAGCGCCTCTCCGAAGCCCTTTTGCGAAGCCCGCTTTCTCGATAAGCCACGCCGCAGACACCTTGAAACTCTGGCCATCAACCGGAAAATTCGGCACGTTTTCGCTCGATCCGAGAACCCCTGAATTCCGGGCCCGCTCAATCATCGTTGCGAGCGTTAACGCATCGACCACCGGGTTGACGAAGAAAGAACCCGCGCTCAGGCGATTGGGATCACTTGCCTCGATCACCATCGACTTCGAGCGACGGAGGCCGAGGACCGCTTGGCGCACCTCTGCCAACGACGGTGTGGTTCCTCCGATCTCCAAGGACCTTCGCAATTCACCGTACTCGATCTTTGGGCGGCCGTGCCGCTCCAGTGCGAAAGTGACTGAGAGGACCATGAAGTGGTTTGGAATCTCCCGAAAGGTGCTCGTTCGGTAACCGAAACCGCACGCCTCCCGTGCCAGTGTTTTCTCCTCGAGGTTCTTCAAATCGAGCACGCGGACGCCCTCGATCGCCATCGCCACATCCTGTCCATAAGCGCCGACATTTTGGATCGGCGTTGCGCCAACCCAACCGGGAATGCCCGACAAGCACTCGAGACCGGCCAGATTTTCGGTGACCGTCATTTCCACGAGATCGTCCCAGGGTTCGCCGGCCGCAGCCGTCACCCGCACCGTAGCCCCGTCGTCTCGGAGTTGGACCCCGCGCAGGGCCGCCCGGAGAACCAGGCCTCTATATCCGTCGTCGGACACCACGACATTCGAACCACCGCCGAGAATTGCCACGGGTCGAGAGTTCCTATTCGCCCAGCGGATAGCTTCTTTTGCCACTCCGACGCTATCGATGGAGGCAAAAAAGGACGCCGTACCACCGAGTTCGAGAGTCGTCAGAGGGGCCAGTGGCACCCGTTGTTGAATCCGCAGGACCGATTCCTGATTGCAGTCGGCTTCTTCTATCATCAAGCCCAGTGTGCCCCAACGCATCTGTTCGCGCCACCGCCGATCACCCGGAGAAATTCGGAACTCTTTCATTCGATTCGCTATAATGAATGGTGAGAGTGCCATTTGATGCCAATTGAAGTGGTGATGACCCGCACCGATGCATCGACCTTCGCGAAAGTGAAGGATGCGATACAGGGATCTGATATCAATCTCCAGATGGCACCGTGGAACGACAACACCCTCGAGTTGGTCCAGAACACTTCATTCGACGCAATCATCATCGGTTTCCCGGGACCCATCACTGCCCTGAGGCGTTTCGTTCAGTGCGTAAGGTCACCCGGATCCGCTTGCCAGCGGAGCGGTGTTGTTCTTCTGAGCGAACCAAGACATCTCGAGGCTGCCCAGACCTTTGTCGGCATCGGCGCCGGCATCAACCGAGCAATCTGTGCCAGCGATATGAACGAGACTTTGGCCCAGGCCCTCCTCGAGATTTCAGCGGTCGCACCACGGTCCCCATTACGGGCACCAACCCGGGTGGTTCTCCACCTCGATCAACGGCCACTGAGGACCTTCTGCCAGACCGAGAATGTCTCTGAAACGGGTATGCTCCTGCGCGGATTCGGTCACTACCCGCCCGGCACTACGATCGATTTTGAGATCAACATCCCTGGTCAGAGCGATCCAATCCGAGGCCAGGCTACGATTGCCCGCACCACCAATGTTCCATCAGAAATGATGGAAGGCGTCGGCGCCCGATTTAATGATTTCCGTGACGGCGATCGTGCCCGCTTGACCGAGTACCTCAACGAGATGGTTCACTGACCCGCCCACCCAACCGATGCTAGATGCTCGATCCATCTACGGGTCGCGTTCAGTGATAGATCGACATCTGAGAATTGACCGCCGCCTCATCGAATGAACGAAATGATGAGAAGCGCCGGAGGCGCGACAGGTTCTTAGCCTGGGGCGTGAGCCCCAGGGTGAACAGGGCAAATGAATGAAAGCCCCCGAAGGGGGCGACAGATCTCTATTGTGGCGT
>Ga0316197_10001597_pt1 | contig 16106 bp, 19 predicted proteins | sample OudBiesiAoxic_MG_FD_204939 | JGI IMG/M metagenome (GOLD analysis project Ga0316197, IMG submission 204939) | Coastal sediment microbial communities from Oude Bieten Haven, Netherlands - site A oxic | ecosystem: Environmental > Aquatic > Marine > Coastal > Sediment | place: Netherlands... | reverse complement strand
CCCAAATGACGATTCCCAGGACTGCGAGCCAACCAATTGAGCGGCGTTCGATGCTCGTGATGATTGCCAGGGCACACGCAATCGTGAGGAGCACCCACAAGCCCTGCAACGTCCATGTCATAAAGAACCGCACCGGATCGATCTTGATTTCATCGAAGCGGCCGTCGCGGCCGTCTCTACGCACGCGGCGGAAGAGGAACGAGCCGAGCCTCAATGCCCAGACAGCGACCATCGCTGCCACGATCACGGCTCGAGCGTCGAGGTCGTCGCTGAGTAGGAGCGCAACGACGGTCACCGAGAGGTAGGTCACGCTTCCGGTGAGGTCAAAGTAGTGCTCGGTCTTTGCTCGGTTGGAAGGTATGAACACCAGCCAGTTGATGGCATACGCGAGGAGCGCGCCCAAGGCGAACACTGCGATCCCTCCAACTTGTCTGCTGCCGTGGCTCCCGGCCCATGCGACGAACGCGCCTATCAGCACAGCAGCTGTGATCCCGATGATGGAGTTCCGGCTTTGGGTAGTCATGCAGGCAACAATAGGACGCCCGCCGCACCGATCGAGATTCGGCGGTTGGTGCCTCATCGTCCGTGCCGGCTCCCAGAGGCCGCCGTTGCGACCGGACTTCCGTCCGGCCGAGTCACCCAACCTTCGGTAGTGGAGACGAAGACCTCAGCTGGTTCGCCACCAACTGCGCACCCGGCATCGAAACCGCTACACGGCCACCGGCGTCTCGAATCCTCGTGGCTTCACCGCCAATACGGACCCGTCACTCGCGCCGAGAACGCGCTCGGCCGTATTGCCCATGAAGACCCCTTTGAGGCCCGCCCGAGCCAACGTGCCCATCACGACGACGCCGGGTCTGCGCAACTCGAGGACACCCTGAATGACGTCACCCGGCTCTCCCTTGTCCACGTGAAGTTCTATTGGAACGTCGAAGTCGGGGGTGAACTCGAGGAGGCGCTTGAGGCCCATCTGTGCGATCTGGTATTCCTCGGCGACCATGGCGTCGATCTGAGCGGCCGGAGGTCCCATCCGGCCGCTCCGCAGCAGAGACTCACCTTCGAGCCTCCATGCGTGGATCACATGCAGCGTGCCGCCGCGGCGTGCCGCCAATGACGTGGCGATCTCGAGCAGCGTCACGGAAAGGGCATCGCTGCCGATTCCGTCGTCGAAGGGGCCGACCGCCACCGCCACGTCGGGACTTGTGTCCTCGCTCGCGGCGTCGACCCACACGGGTACCGGGCATTTCCTGAGGAGATGCATCGCGAGAGACGAACCTGCAAGCACGGGGAAGCGCGATCCGGGCGAACTCCCGACCACGACGAGGTCGTGATCGGCGTGGATGACCCTACGGATCACCTCGACGAAGTCGCGTCCCGTTGCCACAACTACGTCTGCCGGAACCGGTCCACCGGCTGACGGGACGGCAGTGGCGACCCTGGTTGCTTCCTCGAGCTCCTCGCGTTTTGCGTCAACGAGGAAGCTCCCGACATCGAACACCTCGCCGTCGCCAGGAGCGAGACGGCGTTGCGTGCGCTCGGAATCCACGACGCCAAATACGGTGATGCTCCCGTCATTGCGTCGCGCCAGGTCGACCGCCCGTTCGAGGAGAAGGGGGAGGCGCGAACCGTCGCTCGCCACCACCAGAATGTTCCTGAACCGCTTCACTTCCAACCCCCCGCCTGAGATGGAACGAGGGTCCTCTCGCTCAGAGAACTCACGTCCAGGTGTCGCTCGAGGGGGTGCGTTGACGTGCGCTCGATATCGACCTCATACCGATTCCTTCTGCCGACCCGCGTGTGAGAGACGAATCCCGCCGCCTCGAGGTCGCCGATGATGCGTTGTGCCCCTCGTTCCGTGATGCCTGTCCGCGCAGCGATCTCTCGGATCCTGATCTCCGGCTCGCCGGCGATGCTCATCAGCACATGTCCGTGGTTGGTGAGCAGTGCCCAAGCCTGCCGCTCGCTCCCTTGACTCATAGTATGACTCCTAATGCATGAGATAGAATTCGTGAATTGATTGGCGTAATAATACACATGCGGTACGATTCACGCAACACTTTTCGTATAAAAGGAACGAGAGGTCAGTGTGAGCCTTCACGTGATGAATCTACTCCTGGTTCTCGTTGTCGCGCTCGCAGGTGGCCGTGTGGCCCAGCGGTTCGCCCAGACTGCCGCCGACCGGTTCGGAGTGCCGGAGATCATCGTCGCGATGCCACCACACACAACGAACGGGATGCACGAGATGCTCGACGAAATCGGGGCCAAGCTCATGTTCGGGCGGACAACAGATCTCGCCACCTGGGATACCGACATCGAACGGGGCCGTGTGGCGGAGGTCGCGTACTCCGTGGCGTCGCCCGAGAAGGTGCTCTCCGAAGGCCGGCTCATCGAACCGGCGACTGCGGGGCTCGAGAGCCTTGCCATCGTTGTTCGCACCAGTGAGGGTGTCGTCGCCTTCACTCAGGAGCGCGATCTCTCAGCGCATGACGAGGTTGTTGGCCTGGGCCGAGCCAGCGAGCCCATCGCCACCAATCACGACGCTATCGTCGTCGCCGACTGAGGCCCCCAACCACTCACCCCCAACAACGTGTACTGCTAGGACCCCATGTCGTTCATTCTTTCGATCGCCGCCTACGTCGCAGTGATTCCCCTGATCTGGGGTGTCAGTGGTCGGTTTCCGCGCGCCGTCGCCCCGATTGCGTCGCTGCCGTACGTGGCTCAGCTCATACTCGTCTTGGCAATCGCACTCGGCTGGGCGCCGGGAGGCTACGAGACCATCGACTGGATCCCGTCCCTCGGTGTCACGATTGCGGTGTCGACGGACACGTTCGCGCTCCTCCTGACGGCGGTGGTGGCGGGCATCGGCCTGCTAATCGTTGTGTACAGCGCCGGGTATTTCGCGGACGCGTCGAGACGATCGCGTTTCCTTGCCCAGATGTCGCTGTTCAGCGCCGGGATGGTCGGTGTCGTCGCATCTGACGAACTCCTCGGTCTGTTCGTGTTCTGGGAGATCACCACGGTGGCGTCGTATCTGCTTATCGGCTTCGACGACGAGAAGGCTGACGCCAGGGCATCGGCGCTCCAGGCGGTCCTCGTGACCACTGCGGGTGGGCTGGCGATGCTTGCCGGATTCGTCCTCATGGCGATGGCGTCCGGCACCACGCGCATCTCAGCCATCGTGGCGGAACCGCCGAGCGGGACGATGGTGTCGGTAGCCCTCGTGCTGATCTTCCTGGGAGCATTCACGAAATCGGCACAGTTCCCGTTCCACTTCTGGCTCCCCGGCGCGATGGCGGCGCCGACGCCTGCCTCGGCGTACCTCCACTCCGCCACGATGGTCAAGGCAGGGATTGTGCTCCTGCTGCTGCTTGCGCCCGGATTCTCTACGACCTCTCTCTGGCTCTGGGCCGTCACGGCCACGGGGCTCATCACGATGGCGCTCGGTGCGTTTACCGCGTTCCGCCAGCGCGACCTTAAGCTCCTTCTGGCCTATGGGACCGTGAGCCAACTCGGGTTCATGACCGCTCTGATCGGGTTGGGGTTCACTGCTGCCGCCCTCGCCGTGCTCGTTGCCCATTCGTTGTTCAAGGCAGCCCTGTTCCTCGTCGTCGGCATTGTCGACAAGGCCACAGGGACAAGGCAGATTGGTGAACTGTCTGGTGTTGGAGCTCGCATGCCCGTCGTCGCGGTGGCGGGAGCGATCGCTGCCGGGTCCATGGCCGGCCTTCCGCCGCTCCTCGGTTTCGTGACGAAGGAAGCTGCGTTTGACACGCTCATCGGATCCGGGGCCTGGTTTCCGCTCACCGTGATTGCTGTGTCGTCTGCTCTCACGGTCGCCTACGCGGGCCGCTGGTGGTTCGGGGCGTTCGGGTCCACGAGGGGCATCAGCCAGGTGACTGCCGGGCGGCCCAAGACGAGCATGCTCCTTGCGCCCGTCGTCCTGGGGGTGCTGACGGTCGGCTTCGGCATCGATCCCCGGCCGCTGGCCGATGCGGTGAAGGGTGCCGTCGGTCAAAGCGTGAAACTGGTTCTGTGGCCGGGCTTCACGCCTGCGCTGGCGGTGTCATCCGTCGTCGTCGCCGCAGGGGTGTGGCTCTACCTCGAGAGGGGACGACAGACGGAGCTCCACTCGGAGAGGCGAACGACGCCGCTCCCGCGGGCGGCCGATGTCTACACAGCCTCGCTCCGCGGGCTCCTGCGAACGGCCGACGCTGTCACCGGGGTTGTACAGAACGGATCGCTGCCCGTGTACCTCGCTGTCATTGTCGTATCCGTGCTCGCGGTGCCCGCAGCGACCTGGCTGTTCAACTGGAATCCGTCGCTCTCCTTGCCGGTGTGGAACCAACCAAGCGAGCTCGTCCTCGGAGTGATCGCCACAGCAGGGGCTGTTGCCGCAACCCGCGTCCAGCGGCGCATGGCGGCAGCGCTCATGATCGGCGTCGTCGGCTACGCCGTCGCAGGCATCTACGTCGTCTTCTCCGCACCGGATTTGGCCCTGACCCAACTCCTTATCGAGACGCTCACGGTTGGCCTGTTTGCGCTCGTCCTCGTGAAGCTGCCCAGAAGGTTCGGCGCGGAGCCACGGTCGCTCTCACCCCGTGCCAGGATCGCGGTAGCCGTCTTCGCGGGCATTGTTGTTGTCGTGGCCGCACTCGCAACGTCCACGGTCGTGCCTGATCGTTTGGTTGCCGACGAGTACATCGCGAGGGCTGCGGACGCAGGAGGGAAGAACGTGGTTAACGTCGTCCTCACGAACTTCCGTGCGCTCGACACCCTCGGCGAGATCACGGTGCTGGCTGCTGCAGGCATCGGAATCGGGGCACTCGTCCGACCGGTGCGCTTGCGTGGAAAGCGAGACGAAGCCTCGTGAGGATCCGATTCTCACCGCTGCTCGCGACCGGCGCCCAGACAATGGTGCCGACGCTGATGCTCTTCTCGGTCTATCTCCTGGTCGTAGGTCACGATGTGCCCGGTGGCGGCTTCGCAGGTGGCCTCGTCGCGTCGTCTGCGTTTCTTCTCGTGTTCCTCACCTGGGGCAGAAGGGGACTGCGCCGGGCCTTCCCGTTCGACCCGGAGACCGCAATGGGCGTCGGCCTCGTACTCGCAATCGCGGCCGGCGTGGTCGGGTTGGCGTTCGGGGGGACCTTCCTCACCTACGAGTACGCGCAGTGGACCGTCCCGGTCATCGGCGATATCAAGGTGTCGACCCTGCTCGCTTTCGACCTCGGCGTGTACATCGTCGTCGTGGGGCTCGTGACGACCGCCATCTTCAAGCTCGGATCGGACCCCTCATGACATGGACCATTGCCCTCACGGCCGGAATTCTGTTCGGCGCCGGCACCTACCTTATCCTTCAACGGCTCCTGAGCCGCATCATCGTCGGACTCGGACTGATCGCGCACGCCGCCAACCTCATTCTCCTGGGCTCGGGCGGCGCGCCGGGAGAGCCCCCGCTGCTTGATGGAGCGAGTACCGGCCCCTACTCGGATCCCCTCGAGCAGGCCCTCGTGCTGACGGCGATTGTTATCACGTTCGGCATCACCGCCTTCCTGCTTGCCCTCGCCTATCGATCATGGACCGAGCAGGGCTCAGATGAGGTTGAGGACGACCGGGAGGACCTGAGGATTGCACGCAGGAGGGAGGCGAAACCATGACGACACTGGCCACCCTTCCGATCGTCATACCGCTCCTCGCCGGCGCCCTCGCGTTGGCGCTCGGGCGCAGCATTGCCGGACGTCGCACCATTGGCTTGATCGCGAGCGGCGGATCGGTCGCGGTGGCTGCGATCCTGCTCGTCGTCGTAGACAACGACGGCGCTGTCGTGGTGGCGGTTGGGGGATGGACACCTCCCTTCGGCATCGAGTTGGTCGCCGACCGCTTCTCCGCGCTCCTGCTCCTTGCGTCGACCGTTGCCCTGTTCGCTGTGCTCATCTACGCCGTGAGCCAGCGAGCAACCGACGAGGAGTTCCGAGGGTTCCACGCCGTATACCAGATTCTTGGAGCGGGGGTTGCACTCGCACTCCTAACCGGCGACCTGTTCACGATGTTCGTTGCGTTCGAGATCATGCTGACCGCGAGCTACGTGCTCCTGACCCACCGGGCTGACGGTACGGAGACGCGACCCGCTATCAGCTACGTCGTCATCGGGCTTGTCGCCTCAGCCCTGTTCTTGATCTCCATTGGGCTCATCTACGGCGTAACCGGAACCGTCAATCTCGCCGATCTCTCCGTGCGCCTCGACGCCGTTCCCCCAGGCCTCCGAAGCGGGCTTGGATGGCTGCTGTTCATGGTGTTCGGGATCAAAGCAGCCATCTTCCCGTTGTTCTTCTGGCTCCCGGACTCGTATCCCGTGGCGCCGACACCCGTGACGGCCCTGTTTGCGGGCCTGCTGACCAAGATCGGCGTATACGCCATCATTCGCACACAAACGTTGCTGTTCCCGAGCGACGAGCCGTCGACGTTCATGCTCGTCATCGCCGGCCTCACCATGATCGTCGGAGTGCTCGGTGCTATTGCCCAGACGGACATCAAGCGCATCCTCTCGTTCCACATCGTGAGCCAGATTGGCTACATGATCATGGGCCTCGGATTCGGGACCGTCGCAGGTATCGCGGCGGCGATCGTGTTCATCGTCCACCAGATCATCGTGAAGGCATCACTCTTTCTTGTTGGTGGCCTTGTCGAAGAGTCGGAGGGGACGGGTGCGATCGACGCCGTCAACGGGGTTGCCCGCAGATCGCCCATCATCGCAGCTCTGTTCCTCCCGGCAGCCCTCAGCCTTGCCGGATTCCCACCGTTCTCCGGGTTCGTGGGCAAACTCGCGTTGGTTGAGGCCGGTTTTGCCGCGAATGCTTGGATCATCGTTGGAGTCTCTCTCGCGGCGAGCGTGCTCACGCTCTTCTCGATGACAAAGATCTGGGCAGGTGTGTTTTGGGGAACGCCCAACACGACCGAGCGACGAATCACGCCGCGCGGCATGGCACTGGCAACTGCGACCCTCGTTGCGTTCAGCCTTGTCATCGCTGTGGCCGCTGAACCGATCGTGTCGTATGCCGAGCGCGCCGCGGACGACCTGTTCGTCGAGCCCATCGTCACGGCCATGCCCGAAGGGGTCACGTCATGATTGTCGCGACCACCGTCTCGGGGGTTCTGTTGGTCCTCGCGGCACTCGCGGCCCTGGTCCGTGTCGTACGCGGTCCATCGGTCGCGGATCGCATGGTGGCGCTCGACACACTGCTCTTCGTCGGCGCCGGAGGTCTCGGTCTCCATATCGTGGCGACCGGCGACACCACCTATCTCGCCGTCCTCGTTGTCGCCATCCTCACGGCCTTCATCAGCACGGTCATCGTGGCGAGGTACATCGAGGAGGAGACGAAACGATGATCGTCGACATTGTCGGGGGCTCGCTCGTTGTCGTCGGCTCTGTGCTGATGGCGCTCGGCGCGTTCGGCCTTCTCAGATTCCCTGATGTTTTCACCCGAATGCATGCGGCGACGAAGGCCGCCACCGTCGGTGTGATTGCAGCCACGACCGGGGCGAGTATCGAGGCGGGGGCCGTGGGAGGCGCGCTGATCCTGCTCGTCGTCATTGCGCTGCTGTTCCTTTCGGGGCCGTTGGGTATGAGCCTCCTCGCTCGTGCCGCCTATCACGATCCCGAAACGCCGAGGGCCCCGTCGACCGTTGAGCTCGAGGTCGACCTTCCTACGGCTGAGTCGACGCCCACCAACCGCGTCAGAGGTTCGACTCCGCTGCTCGCGTTGTGGCTGTTGCTGGTTTGGATCGCCGCATTCGGCTCAGTGGCGCCCAACGTGGTGGTGAGCGGCGTGATTGTTGCGGCAGTCGTCGCGTACACGTTCCGGGTCCTCGCCCCGCGATGGCCCGGCAGCCTCCGCCATCCAGTCGCAGCCTGGCGATTCGTGGCCTATTTCATCGGTCAGATGGCTGTCTCGACGTGGGACGTGATCCTCGCCCTTCGCCTCCGACCGGACCAGATCCGTCCTGCGGTTCTTGAGGTACCGCTGAGGGCACTGACGCGCAACGAGGTGACGCTGCTCATGAATTCGCTGTCGTTCACTCCGGGCACGGTGGCCCTCGAGCTCCACGAGCATCACTTGTACGTCCACGTCCTCGACGCCCGAGATTCGGATCGCACCGTCCAAGACATCATCATGATGGAATCGAAGATCATCGCGGCATTCGGCGGAGACCTCACGCCTGCACAGTCCGGGGAGCATCGGTAGACCGATTCACGAATGCAGCGACGTATGATGGGTCGATGACCAGCACAGCCAATTGGACCTTCCTCACCAACCATTCTCACGTCCTGCTCTGCATCGCGGAGAATCCTGATGTGCGCTTGCGTGAAGTGGCCGAGCAGGTTCAGATCACCGAACGTGCAACCCAGAGGATCGTGGCCGAGCTTGAGGAGGCCGGCTATCTCTCCCACGAGCGTATCGGAAGACGGAATCACTACCAGGTCAACGCCAAGCTACCGCTCCGGCATGCCCTCGAGGACCACCTCGAGGTTGGGGCGCTCCTCCGTATTCTCGCGGAGCGTCCCTAGGCGCGCCGACTCGGCGGGTGGTCCATCTTCATGTAGACGCCGCCTTGTTCCAACTCGTCCAGCATCTGTTCGATCCGCATTCGCCGGGTCTCGATCCTTGCGGCGCGTACGATCCAGGCGAGATAGTCGTTCCGCTGATAGAACGGGCGCTCCAGGTAGAGGTCCATCACGCCCCGCTCATCGAGTTCCGCGTGGACTTCGGCAGGCATTGGTTGTTCAGGACGCCGTGCCACGGTCCGATCCTACGTGGTGCGGGTCGCTCGAAGCTCCTGAATCGACCGCCGGGAAACTCACTGCACGCCTATGAATGCCACGCCAAGGTCGCAACGTGACCGAACCAAGGGGAGCCGCCCGGGACAGTGAGCAGGTATTCGACACGAGCAACGAGAGGATCTTGTGCGAGAACAAGGACGGCGGCCGGGAGAGCTTCACCTGCAACCGCACCGCTGGGGAGGATCATCGGCGCACCCAGCGGAGGAATGATGTACCTGGAAGGCACGCCGACGGATGCGCCGATATCAATCGTACGCGGCGGAGCAGCGGGGTGGCGGTGGCTACCACATCAAGGGGTCTCAGCTGCTCGGGCGCCGCGACGTTCGACGGTGGCGGCTATTCGAGAGTGGGCCGATAGTGAGCTAGCTCTCATCAGTCGGAGATGATCGGCTGCGCAGCCACTGAGCGAGACCGATGACCAGATGGCCCACAAGCAGGGCGATCAGAGCTGGAATCCCGAAGAAGATGAGGACGATCCCGGCCCCGTCGGCTCCTGAGAGTTCGCAGCCCCATCCGATGCCGCTGCACCGGCCCGGGCCAATCTCGGTCTGAAACACCGAGACCAGGACGAACAAGAACGGCGCGATCACGATGGCGGCCCAAATGGCGTGCGGCACGTAGCGCCGCGAGTTCGAAGCTTGCGGGTTGGCGGCCACGGCCAACGTCCTCTCGCTTGTTGGTGGGACTATCGGCGAGTCCAGGTTCGAATCGAGGGAACATGTGCCCCCGGAAGCCGGTGGCGCCGCTTGGCAGTATGCACTGCTCCACCTCATGAGCGGGGCGTGCGGAAGCTCGAGGGCGTTTCCGCCCACCAACAAAGATGGCGCACCCAACGGAAAGGAAGCGTCAGGAAGCTTGTGAGGAATCCCGAAGCTTTCGCCGGGTGCGCCGACGCCGATGCTACCGAACCGGGCCGCTACCGTCAGAGTCTGGATCGGAGCGTGAAGTGCGGCTTCCCTGGATGAACAAGAAACCACTGCTCGTCGAATGGGACCTCACCGGCAGTGCCGAGGACGGATTCGGTGCCGTGGTCTATCTCGCGTCCGTGCCGGTTCGTATCGTCAAGGAGATTGACCCAGTTTGTCGGAGCGATGAGCAAGTGTCCGAAGCGGTCGACCACTGGCTTGCGACAGTCCCTGACCAGTACCAGCTCAACGCCGAGTTCCAATCCTTCAAGGCCACTGCCCGGCGCTTCTCCGACGACGAGAAGTCGGAACGCGAGGCCGGCCAGTGGTGGCGTCCGCTCGACTCGTAGAACCCATGGCGGTCAGGGAGTAGGGTCTCCATGCAGCCCGACACGGCGAAAGGACGAGGTCGATGCTTCAGACCATGGAACAGAGCTCGGGGCGAGCGCTTGGATACAAGCTGAGCGGCGACATCACGGAGGCCGACATCGGAACACTCGGACCAGTGGTTGCCTCGCTCGTGGGACAGTACGGGAGCGTGGACCTCCTGCTCGATGTCACAGATCTCCACTGGGAGAAGGCAAGTGCCTTGTCGTCCGACATCAAGCTTGGGCAGGAGTTCAGCGGCAAGATCGGCAAGATGGCGATGGTGTCGGACACGAAGTGGCTGAAGCAGCTCGCCAAGCTCGCCGCACCGTTCGATGCCAAGGAGTTCAAGACATTCGAGAGCGCCGATGACGCTTGGGATTGGGTGAAGGGCTAGCGCTTCGGCTAGCGCTTCGGCTAACGCTTCGGACGACGCTCCAAGCGAGGGGATCGTCAACGCTCCTTGACCGGCGAGCGGCATTGCTTGAAGGCGACTCGCCGTGCCGATTGCTTCGACGCTGCGTGATCGTCGTCGGGCAGAGGACTACGTTGATTCGTGGCCGTCAGGCGGGCCGGTCTGCGTCGACTGCGGTCGCTCGCGGGGCGTGGCCTCGGCGAGCAGATGTGCAGCAGCACGGCGCGTCTCGGTTGAAACGTCGTCGCTGAGCAGGAGGTCGACCGCTCGTTCTCGAGCGGTGGCGAGCAGCACTCGTTGTCGGGCAGCCTGGTCGTATTGCCATCGGCGCACGGCGGTGACGTGAGGTGCGAGCCACGCCGCAACCGAAGCCAGACCGAGCAACCACACCAACGCCCACAGGAAGACACCGGCAAGGCCCCCCACGGAGACAAGGGCCACCGAGGAAGCGATCATCAGCGTCCCTCCAAAGACGAGGGTGTTGAGCGCCGCAGTGCCATCACGGTCGGCGGCGGCGGCCGCCAGACGTATCTCGCTTGAGAGTTCGCGGCTGATGAGTGCTGGCATGTACCGAGCGTACCGCGATCCAGCGCAAAACGGAGCAGCCGGTCCATCGAATCTGGCTGGAGGCTTGGCCGCGCCGTTGCAGTCCACAAAACCCACGCAGGCAAACGCTCCCTTGCATAATGGCCACAGAAATGGAAGCCGCTCTGTTCGTCGCTGCATTTTTGTTCGGGTTCGCCGCAAAAGCGGTCGGCCTGCCTCCGCTCGTCGGGTATCTGGTTGCGGGCTTCGTGCTCCACGCGTTCGGGTATGAGGCGACCGAAGGCATCGACGTGGTGGCGGAGATCGGCATTCTGCTGCTGTTGTTCGGGATCGGGCTGAAGCTGCGGCCGCGCACGCTCGCCCGTCCCTCGGTGTGGGTGACGGCCACCGTGTTCGCAGCGGTCGCTACCGGGTTTGTGGGAATCCTTCTCCTCGCGATTGGAGCGCTCGGTGTTCCACTCGCCCGTGATCTCGATCCCGGTACGGCGATGTTGGTCGGATTTGCGCTTTCGTTCTCGAGCACGGTGTTCGCAGTGCAGGCGCTCGAACGCACCGGCGAGTCGGATTCACTTGCCGGCCGGATGGCCGTCGGGGTCTTGATTCTCCAGGATGTGTTCGCCGTTGTGTTCATCGTGGCTGCCGACGGTGAGTGGCCCTCCCCATGGGCGATTCTCGTTGTTCCGGCGTTCATCATTCTGCGGCCGATCGCAGGCTGGCTGCTCGACCACAGTGGACACGGCGAGATCCTCGTGCTTCTCGGAGTAACCCTCGCCGTCGGAGTTGGAGCCGGCGTGTTCGATGTGGTTGGGCTCAAGCCCGACCTGGGGGCACTCGTAGCGGGCCTGTTGTTGTCTGGTCATCCGCGCGCCGGCGAACTCTCGGACCGCTTGCTGAGTTTCAAAGACCTGTTCCTCGTCGGCTTCTTCCTCTCCATCGGATTGGGCGGCACACCGTCGGCCGCAGCGTGGGGAATTGGACTCGTGTTCATCTTCCTGCTTCCGGCAAAGGCGTTCGGCTTCTTCTGGTTGTTCACACGATTCCGGCTCAGGGCGCGAACGTCACTTCACGCCACGCTCACTTTGTCGACGTTCAGCGAGTTCGGATTGATCGTGGGTGCGGCCGCATTGGCAGAGGGGTTTGTCGACCAGGCATGGGTGTCGACGGTGGCGGTGGCGGTCGCCGGCTCATTTGTGGTGGCATCGATCGCTGATTCTCATCGATACCAGTTCTACGACCGATGGTCCCATCGCGTGCGTGCCTATGAGCGCCGTCCGCTGATCGAGGAGGACTCCATCCTGGACTGCGGCGACGCCCGAGTCATCGTCTTCGGTATGGGCCGGGTCGGCACAGGTGCCTTTGATGAGATCGTTGCTCGGCGCGGCCCGGTTGCCGTGGGGGTTGACCGTGATGCCGAACGGGTAGCGACGCATCAACGGGAGGGGAGGAATGTGGTTCGCGGTGACGCGCTGGACCGCGACTACTGGGAACGTGTTCGCTTCCACCCAGAGGTCGAGCTCGTCATTGCCGCGATGAGCAGTCACGGAGCGAACCTGGAATGCGTCCGCCGAATCCGCGAATTCCTCCCGTCAACCCATATTGCCGCTATCGCTCGGTTCCCCGATCAACTCGCTGAGCTGTGCGAGGCAGGTGTGGACGTGGCGCGCAACTTGTACGAGGAGGCAGGGCAAGCGCTCGCCGACGACGCAGCGGTCGCTACGTTCGAGCCTGGTGAATGAGGCCGTCGACGCCACTTCGGGTTTCGCCTTCGAGTCACAGAGCCACTCCCGTTTTCTTCAGACTCGAGCTTCTCGCTAGCCTCCCGGACGCAGCGACGGGGAGACGGTGAATGAACGGAAGGACGCCGAGCTCCGGGGTCCTGCGCACTCGGCGGGAACCACCTCCATTCCGGCGTGTGACCGTGGTCGGTCTCGACCGTCCGGCACCGCACGTGCAGCGGGTCACGTTCGACGGGCCTGAGCTGGGCGAACTGATCGTTGACGAACCCGCCGCTAGCGTCCGCTTGCTTCTGCCCTCGCCGGGAACACCCAACCTTGTGATTCCAATCTGGAATGGGAACGAATTCCTGCTGCCGAATGGGCAACGCCCGACGATCCGCACCTTCACGCCGATTCGTACGTCAACGTCCACGAGCGAACTCGTGCTCGAGATCGTTCTTCATGGATCGGGCGCCGCTTCGGACTGGGCGACCGCCGCAACCGTCGGGGACCGTGCCGCAATCTCCGGCCCGGGCCGAGGGTATGTCGCCGATCCCGACGCGTCGTCGTTCTTGCTGGTTGGCGACGAGAGCGCCGTACCGGCGATCGGCCAGCTGATCGCTTCGCTGCCCCCCGGATATCCCGTGCATGCCGGAATCGAGGTGACCTCGTCTGAGGCGATCCGCGAGCTCCCAGAGCGGGCCGAAACCGAGGTCGACTGGCGTGTCCTGCCTGAAGGAGCACCCCCGGGAACGGCGCAGTTCGAGTACGTGCGCTCAGCGACCGTGGAGGCGGGGCTCTGGATCTGGGCAGCCGGAGAAGCGGCAGCGATGCAGCGAATCCGGCGGCACCTCTTTGACGATCGTGGGGTGGATCGATCCCACACCATGATTCGCGGCTACTGGAAGCGCACTACCTGATCGGGGAATCCCGGGCCGGCTAGCTTCTGCCGGCCCAGACGCGTAGCGTGGAAGGCTGTTCGCTATCCGGGTGGTTCCTCGATCACAGTGACCGGGACCGGGAGTGGTTGGTGAAATCGGCCTTCCGGAATCGGTGCCCCGCACCTGATCAGGCTGAGATTCCACGTTGGGGACGAGCCGAGCGACCACCGAAGAAAGCCGGTCACCGCTCGCCCGGCCGCAATCGAACCGGGCGGCGAGTGCAACCCGAGCAGACTGTTCATCTCCGGCGAAATCGTTGCGGTCGCTGCCCGCACCATCGTCTGATACGCCGGGAGAACGATGGCCGGGAGTGGGGGAGAACGCAGGAAATCGATCGCTTCTTGCATGCCGGGGGAGCCGGCGAGTGCGGGGTGTTCGTTGATCCAGCTTCGAAGACCGGCGGCCGTCATCGGGATCGGGTCGGCGCCGAGGAGTCGTCCGATACGTGCCTGCTCTGCGACGAAGCGGTCCTGCTCGGCTTCTGACAGAGGCTCGGGACCAAACGATAGGTAGGCCTGCAGGAACGAGTCCGTGAGGGCATTGTGGACCCAGGCTGCAAACCCGGGAGCATCTGCGGCGTACGGGATTCCGCGGTGAGAGTCACCGTGGACCGGGCGATGAGCACGGGCCACTATCGCGACCGCCTGCTCGACCTCGGGAATCGCTCCAAACGTGGTTGCGGTGACGTACGCGGATGTCCGCGACAGCCTCCCGAGCGGATCCTGCCGGTAGCGAGAATGATCGGAGACCCCGGCAGCCACTTCCGGGTGCGCCGCCTGCACTAACAACGCCCGAACGCCGCCGATGAAGGCTGAGGTGTCGCCGATGACCCGCCAGCTCACTGAATCAGGCCCGCACAATCCGGGATCACCGGCATAGTCGAGCGTGTTGGCCAGCGGGTAGTTCGCGTGCTTGAACAGACCAGATGTGGTCCGGGCCACGCGTGACCGGAAGAAGTCGATGGGTTGATCCAGCATTCGGTTCCGTCTCCGCAGTGTTTCTACTCGTCTTTGGTCCTGTCCGTGGAACGGGTCTTCGTCAGCTCAGACCAGCGCCGATGCGACGGATCGCGGTTCCAGAGAGCGCGGCCATCACCGTGCCCGCCAGTGCCGCAATCCCGACCCCTCCGGCCAGTGCGAATCCGGCTACGGCGGCTGTTCCGGCAATAACACGGGCTGCGGTCACCCGCTCGCGACGCACACGACCGGCATGGCGGTCTGTGGACGCTGTCGGCAAAGCGGCCGGTACTACCAACACGGTGGTGACAACCGCGATCACGAGCGCGATCCACTCGGCAGTATCGGGGTTTGTCCAAGTCCAATCAAGTCGGGAGACGAGAGCCACAACTGCGAATGCCGCTACGGCTGAAGCTGCGATCAGGGCGGCGCGATTCCGGCGAGATTCATCAACAACGACGCCGATGACCATGGCGACGAGGCCCACGACGCCGATCGGATTGGTGCCGAGGAGCGCGGCAAGCCCGACGACCCCGACGATGTCAAGCGTCCGGAGGGGCGCACCCACCGTGCCTGCCAACAGCCGCACTCCGAGCAAGACCCCTAACGATACGAGAAGTGACGCGGGGCCGATAACGAGCAAGAGCACCATCGAGACCGGCATGGCAACAGCGCCCGATGCTGGATAGTCGGGATCGAGCTCACGGCCGATTGCCCAAGCGAGAAACACTCCGACGGCAGCGGAGACCGGTGCGAGGCCGGTGTCGAGACCGAAGAAATTAGCGAGCGCCGTTGCCAAGCCGGCAACGAGCGCCGCGGCGATGACGAACCGGTTCGAGGGGTATCGAGGATCCACGGGGCGCGACAGCGACGACAACTGTTCGACATTCACCTTGGCGACCCCCGTTGTTGCTGCCACCTGTCTTCGTTTCCGGACGGTTGGCCGGATGAACAAGCGTGAGAGCCGTGCGCTCGACGGAGTCAGTAGACGAGATCACCGCGCAGGAACGCCGCTGTCTTTGGTTGCTGCGGCTCGGCGAAGAATCGCCCCGTCTCTGCGATCTCCACCATCCGGCCATTGATCATCATGGCTGTGCGGTCCGCTATCCGCCGAGACTGAAAGGGATCGTGAGTCACGACGACGATCGTGGTGCCGCGCTCAGCGCAATCTGCCCGGACGATCTCCTCGATGAGTCCAACGTTGTAGGGGTCGAGATTTCCGGTCGGTTCATCGAGGAGCAGCACTGAAGGACTCACGACAAGGGCGCGAGCGAGCGCCACCCTTTGGGATTCGCCTGCCGACAGCGTACGCACGGGAGCATCGGCGAGTTCACCGAGGCCGAGGCGATCAAGCCACCGATCCACGTTGTTGTCCTTCGGAACCGACCCTCGGATCCTCTGCCCGATTCGGACGTTCGCCGCGACA
>Ga0316197_10001596_pt1 | contig 16111 bp, 17 predicted proteins | sample OudBiesiAoxic_MG_FD_204939 | JGI IMG/M metagenome (GOLD analysis project Ga0316197, IMG submission 204939) | Coastal sediment microbial communities from Oude Bieten Haven, Netherlands - site A oxic | ecosystem: Environmental > Aquatic > Marine > Coastal > Sediment | place: Netherlands... | reverse complement strand
TACGGCCTCTTCATCGCCGCCGGTCTCCTGCTCGCCACCGCATTCGGTCTCTATGCCACTAGGACGGTGCGCCGCGATCACCGTTGGACCGCCGGGGTTGTCGTTGCCGCCTCGCTTGGGGTTCTGGCCGCCGCCGGCGCCGCCGGTGTCGCGGTGGTCTGGCTGTTCTGAACCGTCCGAGAACGAGTCGCGCTTGGTTGCTCGATTCCATGCACTCCAACATCGCGTAGCCTTCTGATCCGATGTTTGCCCCCGTACGCCTCTTCTTCTCGCTGCGCGACCACCCCGACGTTGGGGTCGTCGCCGCCATCATGGCGACGTCGATCCTCTTTGCGGCGACCCCGTTTGTCATCCCAGCGGTGGCGACCGACTACGACGTCTCTATCGGCCGTTCCGGCATGCTCTCGGCGGCACAGGTGGGGGGCTTCGCCGCAACCGTCTTCATCGCCGGGCGCACTCTGCGCACTCATCGCCGCTATCTCGTGGGCGGCGCCCTCGCCGGGGTTGTCTTCAGCCTGCTCAGTGCGGTGGCCCCGACGTTCGAAACGTTGCTGGCGATGCGCATCTTCGCCGGCTCGGCAGCGGGACTGTTGGTCTGGCTGGCCTGGTCGAATGCGATGCGAACCTCAGGATCGATGCGCAATGTCTCGGCCGCAGGCCCACTCAGCGTGTTGGTATCTGTGCCACTCCTGGCTTGGATTGCCAACGACTTCGGCTCCAGCGGGGTCTACATTGCACTTGCCCTCGTCTCGCTGCCGGCGGCGTTCTTGCACGCCGAGTTCGCCGGCTACCGGCGGGAACGCAAGCAAGTCAGCCCATCGAAGTCGAACATCGTGCTGGTGTTGGCGCTCGGGTTGATGACCGTCTCCGGATCGGCGACGTTCGTGTTCGGAGCGGCCATCGGCGTCGGTGCCGGTCTCAGCAGCCTGGTCGTCTCGCTGGGCTTCTCGGCGAACGCACTGGCCGGCTTCATCGCCGCTCGCCGACCCCCTGCCGACCGTCTCGGCAGCGTCTGGATCTTCGGCACTGCAGCGTGCGCCGCCCTCGTCGTCTTTGGAGACGCTCCCATCCTCTTCATGATCGGCATCACGATGTGGGGCTTCTGCTTCTGGATGGCGACGCCGACGATCCTGCGCTCGGTGGCTGCGTGGTCACTCGCCCCAGATGAGCGCGTCGGAGACGCCCAGTCATCCATGGCGGTCGGCAGAGCCATTGGCCCGGCGATCGGATCGGCATTGTTGGTCGGTGGCCTCTACGAGCCAGCGGGAGCATTCACCATCATTGGATTGACCGTCGCCGGGCTCATCGTGCTCTCGGTGCGGATCTACCGCCGCAGCCACGAGGCGCCGGTCGGCGCCGTCGGCTGAGGCATCTACACCATCCCGGCCGCCACACCCACCTGGTGGTACCACTCTGCCAGCGACGCCGTGGTCTCGTGGGCGTTGAGACCACTCGGGTTGGGAACAGCCCACAACTCGGCCCCTGCCAGGTCTTCTGGTTGGCGACCCAGCTTTGCCTTGGGTCTACGGAACGCGGTGCGGTAGGCAGTGATTCCGGCGACTGCCACCACCCGGGGTCGAAGCCCGGCGACCAGCGCACCAAGGCGCTCGCCGCCCTTGCGAAGCTCATCGTTGGTGAGCTCACTGGCCCGCACCGTGGCCCGGTTGACGAGATTGGTGATGGCGATGCCTTGGGCGTCGAGATGGGCCCGGTCGTCGTCGCTGAACCCGGCGGAACGATCGATCTCCCGGTCGATCAGTCCTGCCTGCAGCAGCGCTGGATAGAAGCGGTTCCCGGGGTGGGCGAAGTGGGTTTGGGTCGCTGCCGTCCACAGCCCGGGGTTGATGCCGACGAAGAGCAGCCGAACATCGTCGCCAACAAGGTCGGGCACCTCAGCGCCGCGAAAGCTCTCCAATTCGTCTCGAGTGAAGCTCACCCTTGCAGGCTACCGTGGCGATCATCACGCTCGATGTGGAGGTGACGATGGGTCTGTCACAAGCGTTCGGCTACGAGATGAAGCCACCCAACACCGCGCAGCGGGCCGTGCAACGCGTCGCGGCGACCCGTCCCTGCGGGTGGGTCGTGGCAAAGGTCCAGCCCCCGCTCGACAAGGCGTTGTTCAACCGGACCGGCGGGACCACCACCGCGGCCAGCCTCTTGTCGGGGCTTCCGGTCATCATGCTGGCCACCACCGGCGCCAAGTCGGGCGCGGTCCGCACAACGCCGATCTTTGGGATCCCGCTCGGCGATGACCTGGCCATCATCGGCTCCAACTACGGGCGGGAATCGACTCCTGGTTGGGTCTACAATCTGACGGCGGACCCGGCGGCGACCGTCACCTATGGCGACCGTGAGGTCGGAGTTGTCGCCAGACTGGCGAACGACGAAGAAGCGGATCAGGTTTTTGCACGAGCCGCAGGCATCTACCCCGGATACGCCGAGTACCGCAGCCGCGCCGCACATCGCCAGATCAGAGTGTTCGTGCTCGAACCGCGCGAGTGAGCGCGTGTGCCTCAGGACTCGGATGGCTCATTGTCGGTCCGCCCCGACCAGCCCATCATGCTGGCATCGCCACCGAAGACCCGATTGATCAGGTCCGCGGTCCGAGACGGCATCACGCCTCGCATCGGCGACGCAACCTTGACCAGCCACGGCGTTCTGACATAGGGTCTGCCGCGCCGCACCCCGCGCACCGTCAGCCTCGCCACCTTCTCTGGCGTGAGGAAGCGGGTCCCTTTCGGCGGTGCCGCCCCATCGAACAAACCCGTATCGACATAGCCGGGGCAAACAACCGTGACGCCGACATTGCCAAGGTCACGTCGGTTGAGTTCCTGGCGGATCGACTCAGAGAAGCCGATCGTCGCCCACTTGCTCGCTGAGTAGCTGACGGCAAAGGGAACCCCGACGTAGCCGGCGAGGCTGGCGATGTTGACCAACCGTCCGCGCTCGGCAGCTTCCAGGTCGGAGAGGAAGACGTGGGTGGCGATCATGGTGCCGTCGACGTTGAGTTCCATGACTGCGAGGTGATCTTCGATCGGGACCTCGTCGAACGGTCCTCCCCGGGTGGTGCCGGCGTTGTTGACCAGAATCGAGATCGGGCCGACTGAGGCGTTGATCTGCTGTCGGGCGGCGGCGACGGACCGCGGATCGGTCACATCCATCACCACCACTTCAGCCTTCCCACCTGCGGACCGAACCTCGTCGGCAACCGCCTGCGCGGCCGACTCGTCGATATCGGCGACGATGACGATGGACCCCTTGGCGGCAAAGCGGAGGGCCAAGGCGCGGCCGATCCCGCGGCCGGCTCCGGTGATGAGTACTCGAGCACCTCTTGTCTTCATGGCGATCAGGGTGACGGCCGACGCACCGGCGGGCAAGGGCCTTCGGACCCGGGCCAACCGGGACCGGCGGACACGGCGCGACCAGGACGCCTGGTCATCGGTTGTCGGCGGAGAAGTGCATGTAGTCCACCAACGAGCGGAAATCGCCGCCCCATCCCCACCCGATGGCGGCGAAAGCGGCGACGGCCGGGTCATCTTCGAGGACCATGCCGGGGCGGACGTCATCGCGATCGAGATAGGCGGTGGCGAGTTCGGGCAGAACCCAACCGTCGCGCTCGTAGGGGTTGTGGAACGGGTTCACATCGATCGCCAGGCCGTATGCATGTTGCGACCAGGACGTCCCGCCGGTGGTCGGCCGACACACAAATGACGTCGTGTTGTTTCCGTCGCCGGTCGGCGGATAGTCGAGTTCCTCTGCCGCAACGACCCGCATTTCCTCGATTGGGAACTGAATCTCGTACAGGTGCTCGAAGACATTGGCCACGCCGTCGGCGGAGCGGGCGTTGACCACGAGTTCACCAGTGTGGGAAAGGTCGTCGAAACCCCAGAACGAAACCGTGAGGTAGGCCAGGTCCTCGACCTCAATCGGGCAGCCGGCATGCCAGGTGGAGCGGGCAAGGATCTCGTCGGGGACGGGCCCGATCGTCGCCTCAAACCCGTCGGTAGGTGGCGGCAACCGATCGACGGTGCGAAAGCGGCGGTCCCGCAGTTCGGGTGGCGTCGGTGTGGGGAGGGCATTGCCATCGCCATCGGTCTCGAGCACGCGGGTACCCAACCACCCCGGTGGGTCAACCGCGGTGGTTGCCGACTCCGCGGTGTTTGCCGACACCGCGGAGTCTGCCGGCACCGTGGTCGTTGGGGCCGGCACCGCCGTTGTTGTCGCGGTTGGCGTGGTTGTTGGGGCAAGCGTGATCGTCGCTGTCGACTGGGCAACTGTTGACAGCGCCGTCTCGGCGGTTGTCGTTGTTGCGGTATCGCCCGAGGCGCCGCACGCCGCCGACAGCACGGCCAGCACCACCCCGGCCGCGAGAACCCTGACATGCGCGGCCATAGAGGGCGAGTGTAGGAAACGTTCCTCGCAACCCGCCGAGGAAGGGCCGAGACAAATCCTGTATCAATCAAACCCGCACGTCATCGAGTTGTCGGATAGGTTGGAAGCAGATCAACAAGAGGGGACTGTGTTGTGACCAGGAGACAGATTCGGGTATCGGCCGCGGGCGTCATCGCGTTTGCGCTACTGACTGCGGCATGCGGCGACGCCGCCGAAGTGCTCAACGAGCAACTCCTCGAGAATATCGAAGGCGTCGAGAATGTCGAGATCAACGAAGACGACGGAACGTTCGAAGTCACCATCGAAGAGGACGGCGAGACGATCACCATCGGCGGCGGCGATATCCCCGAGGGGCTCACCGTACCCGTCGCCAACGGCGGTCAGGTTGTGGCCGCGGCCAGCAGCGACACCGACATATCGGTCAGCCTGATTTATCCGGGAGATCGGTTCGACGAGCTGGTCGCTCAATACCAGTCCTGGGCGGATGATTCGAGCCAGGAGGTCGACAAGGCCGAGAGCACCTACGAATCCGACGGAACCGAGATCCGCAACGCAACGTGGACCACGGACGACGGTTCGGTGTTCGTCAACGTCAACGACTGCATCGGAATGGAGACGGGTGAGTTCGACAGCACTTGTGTCACCATCGGTGAGCAAACCTGACCGCGGCGCCCCCGTCCTGCCGCTCCCGGGGCTGTCAGCTGGAGTATCGGTCCGGGTTCGAACGCTTGCTGGTGATGTAGAGGATGGCGAGCAGCACCCCGATGACCAGGTAGAACGGCCACAGCCAGGGCTTCCACACTAGGAAGGCGATGGCAACGACCACCGTGCCGATGATGAGCCAGGCGCCGGGCCGCTTCAACCACGGCAGCTCGTCCTCGGGCGTGCCCTGGGGCGGTAGCTCCGTGATCGCTTCGTAGGCCTCGAAGATCCCCTCGGCCTTGGCTTTGTCCCCGGGCTGAACCTCGAGCAGCCACGTATCACCCGACTGCTCGACCCGGCACTCGACGTTGCCGTCGGTGAGTCGGCGGGCGCCGTGGCGAGCCTTGCTCTGCGTGTCGTAGCTGCGGAACTCGACAAAATCCATGGACTAACGATAGGCGGCAGCCCGTCGGATTGCCTCTAGTCGCACGAGGGACCTGAGCGCACCATGTTGCTCATACGTCCGGCGCGACCACGAGGAAGGACCCATGGGTACGCACGCCTCCACATTCAGGTTCAAGGATCCCGACGGCTTCGAGGTGTTTGTCTACAAATGGGCGCCCTCCTACCCGGGGAGAGCGGTCGTCCAGATCGCCCACGGCGGTGTTGAGCATGCCCTGCGTTACCAGCGGGTCGCCGAGTTCCTCAACGGCCACGGCTATGTCGTCTACGCCAACGACCACCGCGCCCACGGCAAGACCGCGGGGACGATGGAGCACGCCGGCAAGGCGGGCCACGATGGCTGGAACGGAATCGTGGGCGACTTCAAGCAGCTCACCGACATCATCAGGGTCGAGGATCCCGGGCTTCCGATCTTCGTGATGGGACACAGCCTCGGCTCGATCGTGGCCCAGCAGTACATGGAGCAGTACGGCGACGGCATCGCCGGGGTGATCCTCTCCGGCACGTTCGGGACGCTCGGAGATACCACGGAGGCCGAAGCTGCCATCGATCAGGCCATCGCGGCCGAGGGGCTCGAGGCGCCGTCGCTGGTGATCGCCGGAATGTTCGGTGCCTTCAACGAGCCCTTCGAGGGTGACACCGGGTTCGAGTGGCTGTCGCGCGACACGGGCGAAGTACAGAAGTACGTCGACGATCCGTGGTGCGGCACCTTCCCCCTCAGCAACGAGTTCGTGCGGGATTTCTTCAACGGCATGGCAGAGATCTGGAAGCCGGAGAACGAAGCCAGGATCCCCAAGTCGCTTCCGGTCTACGTCATCTCAGGGGATCAGGATCCTGCCGGCGCGTTCACCGAAGCGGTCAAGGTGCTGATCGCCCGCTACCAGGAGCTTGGCCTCGAGGACCTGGCGTTCAAGTTCTACCCGCAGGCCCGCCACGAGATCCTCAACGAGACCAACCGCGACGAAGTCCACGACGACATCCTGAGGTGGCTGAACGCCCGCGTCGAGTAGGAGCACTTCCCGGCTCAGGACAGGACCTTCACCCCGCTGGTTTCTAGCGTGGCCACGAACTCGGGGTGGCAGCCCGAGAGCTTCACCCAACCGTCGTGAACCTGCCCGACGTTGACCCAGTGGCTTCGCTTCCAGGAGTGGACGGCGATGGGCACCGCGAAAGCGGCAAGCCCCAGCAGGGCCAGGGCCGGAAGTCGCAGGAACAACGCGAGGATGAGGCCGAAGATGCCCAGAACGATCGCTCTCGTGGCTGCCAGCTCGTACCTCCTGAGTTGCCGCCACAGCGGTGTGGCGATCGGCAGGCGGACTGCGGCGCTACGGACGAAGGGGGCTAGAGCGATGCCGAAGAAGCCGAAAAGGCCCAACGTGCGTTGGATTCCGTAGAGCGCACGCGGCATGTTGTAAGCGAGCTCCATCCTCGTGTGATTGGAAGGAAGCCCGGTGGCCGCACACATCTCGGGATCGACCGTGGCGAGATCATCAGCCTTCACAATGATGGTCGGGACTGCGACGTTGGCGACCGGTTGAGCCATGCGCCAATCGTAAGGGGCGTTGCATACCGTGTCCATAGAGCGCCGGTAGGGTTCAATGATGAGCCGGGAGCAGATCATCGCCGCCCTCGACCGAGCCGTCACGGTCGACATCACCACGACGGGGCGACGCAGCGGCCTCCCCCGCCGCATCGAGATTTGGATGGTCAAGGTCGACGGCAGCTACCTCATCACGGGTACTCCTGGAGCCCGCGATTGGTACGCCAATCTCCAGGCCGACCCAAGGCTGACCCTCCACCTCGAGGACGACATCGTGACGGATTTGCCTGCCGTGGCCGTGCCGATACTCGACCCCCAGCAACGACGGGCCGTCCTCACCGCACCGGAGACGGAGTGGTATCGCGGTGAAGCCGATTTGGAGGCCATGGTGGCGAGCAGCCCTATGGTCAAACTAGTATTTCGCGATCTCGAGAACGGGAGTGGGCCCGCTTCCTAGTGGGTCCCAATCTGCAACCTAACCCCCGTTCCCGGTACGCTGTTATCCACAGGCAGTGCGTTGGAGCCCCCGGCGACGGAAGTTGCCGGCCTAGGAAGGAGCAGAGATGCGATCGGTCCGGGTCTCAATGGTGGTGATCGCACTCGCTCTTGTGGCCACCGCTTGTGGCGGCGACGACTCGGCGGATACCACCACCACCTCCAGCCTCGCCCCGGTTACCACTACCGCAGCGCCGTCGACAACGGCGGCACCGGTGACGACCACGACGACCGAGGCACCCCGCCCGCAAGCCACGGCTCTGGTGGCCGCCATCCAACTCGAGCTCACGATCCTCGGCTATTACGAGGACCTGGTCGACGGCATCTATGGACCGGCCACGGTCGAGGCGCTGACCGCGTTTCAAACCGACGCCGGGATCACGGCCGACGGTCAATACGGAAGAGAGACCTATGCGGCGCTGGCTGCCGCACTCCAAGCCGACGAGGAGTTCGTGACCTCGCTGCAGGAGGACCTGACCGAACTCGAGCTCTACTCGGGCGACATCACCGGCGAGTACGACGAAGCCACAGAGGCCGCAGTCGTCACCCTTCAGGAAGACTGCGTACACGAGCCGGAGCCGGACGGCGTGTTCACCCCCCTGACCCACGTGTGCCTGCTCGAAGCTCTCAACAAGCTGTAGCACGAGGCGTTGGGTCGACGCCACTTCCATGAGCCGCGGGAGCCCAGGGCGCGGGTTGTCGCGCCGATCGATCAGACCAGGCCGCGGGTAGTAGCTGCGGTAGTGATCCAGGAACGCATCTAGGAAGACCACGCCGGGCCCAGCGGGGCACTACCGCCACTTCCAATACCACCGTCATGACTAGCCCACTTGAGGGCGCAGACGATGACACTCCCCATTCACTCAAGTTCTGCCGATACATACGCAGGGGATACAGCTGTATTCGGGTGCGCTGACCAAGTGGGGTAGAAAGTGGACACAAGGCCAGGAAGGCGCAGGAGACTGCGAATCTCGTTGATCGTTGCCGCCATGGTTGTAGCGGTACTGCCGGTGAATCCGGTATTTGCTTCCAAGCCGCCCAAGGACCCTGCGCCGGAGCCGACGCCGGCGTCCACCTTCAAGTCGGTGGCTACAGCCGACGGGTACTTCGCAAGCGGATCCTCGTTGGAGGTCCCGGTACCGGCCGGGGTTGACGAGGGAGACTTCCTCATCGCCCAGATCGGGTACAGCGCTTCCGGAACCATCACGCCACCAGCCGGCTGGAATCTCATCGACGTCACCACCAACCCGTCGAAGTCCATCATGCAGGGGCTGTATTGGCGGAGCGCATCGGCAAGCGAACCGACTCACCACAGCTTCGAACTCTCGAGCGTTCAATCGGATACCGCAGCCGGCGCCATCGCCGCCTACTCCGGAATCGATCTCACCAACCCGATCGACGCCGTCGCCGCCCAGGCCGGTGGCACGTCAACCGATGTCATCGCCCCCTCGATTACGACATCCATGTCAACTAGCACCCTGATCTCTTTCTTCGCCGTTCGCGACGACGGAACCTTGGCACCACCGGCCGGCATGACCGAGCAGTGGGATGTCAACAGCGCCGAGGGCGTTGGAGTGGTCGCCGAGACGTTGCTGGCTGCTGCTGATGAGGTCTTCACGGTCGCCGGCGAGACGGGCACCCGGATCGCCACCGCTCAAGCCAGCGACGGCAGCGTTGCACACCTGGTGGCCCTGAACCTCGCAGAAGAGGTCTTTGTCGAACCCATCGCCGGCGACAGCTACGTGCAGTGGGAGGACGCCTCCGCCCTGACTGGGGTGCCGCAAGGCCAATACGGCGGTTCGATGGAGTGGATCACCAACCAGGTCACAGGAGCGAATACGTTCTGGAACGCCGGCTACACCGGAGCCGGGGTCGATGTCGCGCTCATCGACTCGGGCGTGGTTCCGGTGGACGGACTCACCGTGCCCGGCAAGGTCATCGATGGACCGGATCTGTCGTTTGAGTCACAGGCCGAGAACCTCCGCTACCTAGACACCTTCGGGCACGGAACCCATCTCGCCGGAATCATTGCCGGCCGCGATGACGCCGGCTCCCAGTTCTCGGGGATGGCGCCCGACGCCAGGCTGCTAAGCGTGAAAGTCGCCGACGCCCAGGGCGCGGTCGATATCAGCCAGGTCATCGCCGCCATCGATTGGGTCGTGCAGCACCGCCACGACCAGGGCATGAACATCCGCGTCATCAACCTCGCCTACGGCACGGACGGCGTACAGCCTTATCAGATCGATCCCCTGAGCCACGCTGTGGAGCGGGCTTGGAACGCCGGAATCGTCGTCGTCGTTGCTGCCGGCAATGACGGCAATGGAGCACCGCTGCGCAACCCCGCCATTGATCCATTCGTGATCGCGGTCGGTGCAGCCGAGAACTCTTCCAGCCAAATCTCGGGGATCGCACCATTCTCGAACTGCGGAACGTCGGAGCGGTTCGTCGACCTGGTTGCGCCGGGCCGCTCGATTCTCAGCCTGCGCAGTCCGGGTTCAGTCATCGATCAGCAGAACCCTGGTGCGGCCGTCGACGGCACCTACTTCCTCGGCTCGGGAACGAGCCAGGCCGCTGCGGTGGTGACAGGAGGGGTTGCCCTCCTGCTCGACCAGCGGCCGGACCTGACCCCAGATCAGGTGAAGGCCATGCTCACCGACAATGCCGAGTTCGTTGATGGGGCGGACTTTCGGTGCCAGGGTGCCGGTGCCCTGGACCTCCGCGCCGTCGAGAAGGCTCGCACGCCCAACGCGAAGTCGACGATCCAGACGTACGAGATGTCCGATGGCGCCGGGTCGCTCGAGGCAGCCCGAGGCAGCAATCATGTCTCGGACGAGGGCATCGCCCTCGTGGGCGAGTTCGACATCATGGGCAACCCGTGGACCGGATACTGCGGAATCGACGGCAGTGCCACCTGCCTCGACACCCTGTGGGACGGCGGCAGCTTCAACGGTTCCGAGTGGACCGGGCTGTCCTGGAGCGGACTGTCCTGGAGCGGACTCTCATGGTCGGGGCTCTCGTGGAGCGGCCTCTCCTGGAGCGGACTGTCCTGGAGCAGCAAGGACTGGTCTGCTGCCACTTGGAACGGGTTGTCGTGGAGCGGCCTCTCGTGGTCCGGACTCTCGTGGTCCGGCCTTTCGTGGAGCGGCGACAGTTGGTCGGGTCTGAGCTGGAAATAGCCCTCCTCACAATCAACGTACGCGCAAGGGCCCCCGGTTCACCCGGGGGCCCTTCAAATTCGGCGGTCGCCTACTGAGCCCTTTGCCCGTCGGAGCTGTCCTACAAAGGGTTCTAACGGCCCTTGTCGCCCAGATCGCCCTGATCGATGGTCTTCATAGGTGAGGGCAACGATGAGATCCGCAGACAACACCAACGAGCGGGAGTTCACCCGATTCGTCAAAGAGACCGAACCGCGGCTCTCGTACGCACTCGCCGCGGCCTACGGCATCGAAGTTGGTGCCGAGGCCACCGCCGACGCCCTGGCGTGGGCTTGGGAGAACTGGAGCAAGGTGGAGACGATGAAGAACCCAGCCGGGTATCTCTACCGAGTCGGCCAAAGCAAGGCGCGCCGGTACTTCCGGCCCGTCGTCCTTTTCCCGGCACTGCCGTCGCTCGAGGCCCCCGGTGTCGACCCGGACCTGCATATCGCGCTCGCCAACCTCTCGAAGAACCAGAGGGTGGCGGCCGTGATGGTCCACGGACTCGACTACTCGGAACGTGAGGTGGCCGACCTGCTCGGCATATCGCGCTGGTCGGTACGCACCCACGCCGAACGCGGCCTGTCGAAACTGAAGAGCGCGTTGGAGGTGAAGATCGATGTCTGAGCTCGACACCCAGCTCCGCGACTACTTCGACGCCACTGTCGAACGGGTCACGGCGGAAGACATCCTGGCGGGTCAGCGGGTCTTCGAGACGATCCGACCGGTCACTCCGCGCCGCAGCTGGCACCCCGCTTGGGTGGCGGTCGGTGCCTTCGTCGCCACGGTCGCGGTCCTGGGAGGGACGTTCGGCTTGGGCGCCGTCCTGACCGGACCGACCGGCGACATCGGCTCCGGTGGCGTCACCGGCGCGGTGCGCGAGGCAACCGAAGCAGCCTCCGGGGGGTGGCTACTCATCGCCGCAATTGCAGCCGTTGTCGCGATCGGCGGCGCCCTCATTGCATTGAAACGCAGACAAGGGACCCACGAGGAAGAGGAGGAGGACACGATGGCAACCACTATCGAGGCGCCCCCGGCGAAGAAGACCGGTACGGCGGACCACAACAACCGAGGGCTGATCATCACCGTCGTCGTGCTGGCCGTCGCCCTGCTGGCGTTGGGCGCCTGGGCGATCTATCAGCAGACGGCAGAGTCGGAGACGGCAGGGCCTGCCGCGGTCAACGAACTGCTCGACGACTACGGCGCGGCGTGGGACAACTACGACGGTGAAGCGTTTCTCGCTCTCACGACGGCCGACTACGTCCACGACAACGGCAGCACTACGTACGATCAAGCGGGTACCGCGACCCTGATCTCAGGAACGCTGGGGGGTATGAGCTTCCAGGCGGAGCAGGTCGGGGACCGCATCGTTTCCGGCGATGGCCCCTACTACACGGCCGCGGTGGACCGACTCATCAACGGCTCCACCCAAACCGGTGACGGGATCTCCACGATCGTCGTGGTCGATACCCCCGATGGCCTCAAGGTCGCGTCACACACCTGGACCGGAAGCTGATCGAAGGGACGGAGGCTCGAGCAACCGACAAACATCCCGGTTCGTATGGGGGAGACGGACCGGGATGTCCGCTACTCGGGTAGTGAGGCGGCTATACCTTCGGACGTGAGCTCTTCGCCATCGATGGTGACCACGAGGGCGGCGGCTGCGTGGCGGAGGGACTCCTCGACGGTGTCGGCAGTCAGGCCCTCGGCGAACACAAAGCCGAGGTAGCGGTCACCCTCGGGCAGGGCGAGGACGGGTCGGCCCTTGGGGATGGTGATTGTCACCCCCGTGATGCCGCTGATTGCTTCCACGGCATCGGCGTTTTCAACCCCCGTGAAGGTTCCCGACGCCGGGATGGGAAGCATCAGCACACCGGTGGCTGGCTGGGCTGGTGCGGTGTCCCTGCTGTCGATACCCAGAGCGCTGCGCAGGATCACCACCTCGAGCGACTCACCGAGCAGGCCGAAGCTGAGCGACCGTCCGCAGAGGCCGCCGATCGATCGGGCCGCGATCTCGATGAGCTGGGCCGAGCCGGTAGGCGGGATCCGCACCTCGGCGTGAACCGGACCGGTGGCAAGGCCGATGGCTGTTGCAGCTTCGGCGGCGAGCGCCACGGCTTCGTGTTGGGTCTGGTCCCGGAGGCGCGATGGGGTCACGAACATGGTCTCCTCGAAGAACGGCCCCTCGAGTGGATCGGGCTTGTCGATCACGGCGAGGATTTGGAGCTCGCCATCGATGAGGAGACCCTCGATGACGACCTCGTTGCCCGGCACATACCGCTCGACGAGGAGAGGTTCGTCGGGCTCGTGGCCAGCCGTGCCGAGGATGGCACGGATGCGGGTTTCGGCGCGGGCCGCATCGACCGCGCCGTCGATCCGGATGACGCCGCGGCTGGCGGAAAGGCCGGTCGGCTTCGCCACCACCGGGTAGCCGAGGCGCGCTGCGGCTTCGAGAACCTCGCCGGGGTCTGCTGCGGCAAAGTCGGGCTGGGGCACCCCTGCCGCCGCCAGCAGGCGACGCGTGGCGAGCTTGTCCCTGGTGGCGGCAACGGCCTCGGGGGCGTTGTGGACCAGGTCGAGCGCCTCCGCCGCCAACGCCGCCGCTTGCACTCCTTCATCGTCGACGGCCACGACCGCATCTGCGTCGGGTGCCGCGGTTGCGATCTGTTCGGCGGCACGGGCCGGATCGCTGAGATCGATCTCGAGGTAGCCGGCGGCGTCCACGATCGGTGCTGCGGCATCCGTGGCGATCAGCGTGTCGAGGCGCAGCAACGTGGCCGCGGCGACGAAGTCCGCGGTTCGATAGCTCTGGCATCCGGCAACGATGACAACCGTCTTCATCCGCCCATCTTGGCGCACTGCGCCGGGCAAGATTGACGGGTGCCGTACGATTGCGCCATGACCGACCCCAACACCCCGCTCGTCTCCATCGATGAGAAAGCTCTGTCGATGCTGCTCGAGGTGCGTGACCGGGAAGTGGACGCGCCGTATCTGGGCCTGGTGATTGGTGTCACCGGGGTCGAGGGAGACCGCTTCACGTACGAAATGGCGCTGATGCGGCTCGAAGACGCCGCCGCCGGCGATCATGTCGTCACCGACGGCGCTCTGCCAATCATCGTCCCGGCCGGCGACGCCGAGAACCTGCGGGGCGCCACGATCCGGATGTCGCGCGACCTGTTGAAGCCCGGCCTGACCATCGAGAACCCCAATTCACCGAGTCCACTGGTGAATGCGGGCGTGCCGCCACCGGAACTCACCGGTTCCGTCGCCGAGCGAGTCGTCGCGGTCGTCGACCAGGCGATCAACCCGGCGATTGCGTCCCACGGAGGTTTCGTCGAGGTAGTGGCTGTGGAGGAGCAGACAGCGTACGTCCGGCTCGGCGGTGGATGCCAGGGGTGCGGGATGGCCTCGGTGACGTTGTCGCAGGGAATCGAGTCAACGATCACCTCGATGGTTCCCGAGGTTCTGAAGGTGGTCGATGTCACCGACCATGCCCAGGGCGAGAACCCCTACTACGAGCAGGCCAAGAAGTAGATCGCTCTGGCGCGCTCGGGACGCCGGCTGCCTCTACCCGGTCTCCGACTATTCACAGGTCTTGTATCTCGCGCCGTTGGTACAGGTGTCGGTGCCTCGGCCGCCGATGAGTTCGTCGGAGCCATCGCCACCATCGAGTGCGTCGTCGCCCACGTTGCCTCGCAGGACATCGGAGCCGGCATCACCCCACAGCTCGTCGTGGCCGCTGCCGCCAAAGATGCCGTCATCGCCTTCACCACCCCACAACCTGTCGTCGCCGCGATCGCCGATGATCTCGTCGTTGCCCGCACCACCCTCGACTTGATCCAGTCCGGACCCACCATCGAGTAGGTCGTCGCCGTCGTTGCCGCGTAGGACATCGTCCCCGCCCTCACCCCGCACGACGTCGAGCCCCACTCCACCATCCACCGTGTCGTCGCCGTCGCCGCCGCAGATGAGATCATCCCCGCCGCCACCGTCGACCTCGTCGTTGCCGGACCCGCCACGAATGACGTCGTTGCCCGCGGTACCGACCAGGGTGTCGTCGGCGTCGGTCCCTTCGATCGTTACTGCAGACCCCATGCAACCGTCGGCAACGAACTTCCGGACGTAGGCGTCACCGGCGCCGAAATTGTCCTGGCCGGGCAGTGCACCGGAGGTGGTCCCAGCCACGTACGCCTCGGAAGCGACGACGGCCACGCCGATGTTCGAACTCGACGCGGGGCCCAGCTCACGGGTCCACTCCACAGCCCCCGCTGAGCTGTACCTGCGCACGAACCCCTCGCTCTCAGCAACGTTGAAGTGAAGACTGGACGACAGCCCGACGACCCCGGTGACGTAGGCGCCCGACTCGTCGGCTGCGATCCCGTAGCCGAACGCCGACGTCTCGCCACCAAACTGATCGGCCCACTGTTCCTCACCTGCGGTGTTGTAGTTGCGCACGAACACATCGAACCCTCGCGAATTCGATTGGCCCGGCAACGCACCGGCCGTCGTGCCCACCACGTAGACCGCTGAACCCCCTACTGCTATCCCGTGGCCCTCATCATCCGCGCCGGTATCGAACAGATCGGTCCACTGCTCGCCGCCTGCGGCGTCGTACTTGCGGATGAACCCGTCCGTTTCGGTGGGTCGACTGGGCGGCAGGTCGCCGGTCGCTCGACGGGTGTGGCCGGTGACGTAGACACCTGAGACGTCGGCTGCAACCGCCCTACTCAGGTCATGCTTGCTGCTGCCGAACTGCCGGGTCCACACCAACTCTCCATCCGGGTCGAACTTGAGGAGGAAGGCATCGAAGTCCCCATCGCTGACTTGATCGGGGAAGGTCCCGTCCGTCTGTCCGGTGACGTAGACGCCCGAATCGTGCACTGCCACTCCGTAGCCTTCATCGGTTCCGGCGGTGCCGAACTGACGGGTCCACAGCACCTTGCCGGCGGTGTTGTACTTGCGCAGAAAAGCGTCGGTCTTGCCGAGGCTCGTCTCGCCCGGCAATACTCCCGCGGTTGACCCGGCGACGTAGATCCCCGAATCGTCTACCGCGATCGCCCGTCCCTGGTCCTCGCTGCTCGTGCCGAATTGGCGAGTCCACAATGCCTCGCCGGTCGGGTCGTAGCGGCGCACATACACATCAGCGACGGCGGTGTCGCTCAATCGCTCGGATCCCGGGAAAGCCAACAGCGTTGCTCCAGTGACGTAGATGGCTGACTCATTCGCCGCCACGGCGTTGCCCCAGTCGGACAACTCGGTGCCGAACTGGTCCAACCAATCACTCTCGGGGTCGCCGGCCGCATCGTCATCCGCGTTCGTGCAACCGGCCAAGGCCATGGCCAGCACCAGGCCGACGGTCAGCATCCACCGACCCCGCCGAGCAGCA
>Ga0316197_10001595_pt1 | contig 16111 bp, 15 predicted proteins | sample OudBiesiAoxic_MG_FD_204939 | JGI IMG/M metagenome (GOLD analysis project Ga0316197, IMG submission 204939) | Coastal sediment microbial communities from Oude Bieten Haven, Netherlands - site A oxic | ecosystem: Environmental > Aquatic > Marine > Coastal > Sediment | place: Netherlands... | reverse complement strand
TGGAACGGTGGCGCCTCGATGACCGCTCGTGCGAGCTCGTGAACTTGCGCGATGGGCACGTCGCCACCGTCGGCTACGGCGCGGAGCAGATCCCGGGCGAGATTCTTCACCACTGGTGAGAAATCGGGCCTCCCGAGGGTGTTCTCGGGCGTTCCTGACCGACTTGCGCCCTTGAATTCGTTGGCTTTTTGATCTGCAGCGTCGGCTAAGGATCTAGTGAGGTAACACTCGTGGAGGTTCGAGTCCTCTCTTCCGCACCGGGTCCTTTGTAAAACGTCGCGTACGTATCTACGAGGACATCGAACCGACGGTGTACTCGGCCCCTTTCAGGGGCCTGCGTATTGCAACTGGAATTCGGCAGCTCCGTGGACTGCGTCCACTCCGACTTTGCCGTATTCCAGTCACACGCGAGTCCTCACTTCCGCACCCAATCAGTTCGGTAGCTTGCGCGATCAGCTCCGCCGTCGTTGGAGCGGCCTCAGCGGGACGCCCCCGGAGCCAGCCACGGTGTCTCAGTTGTCGCGTTCCGAATCGTCGTTCGTCTCAAATGGCAGTTCCAGGTATCTGTGGGTCCCGGTGGCGCCAATTACTTCAACCCCTGTTTTCGGCTTTGCCCCCCCAAATGCTGTCCTGGCTCGTGATTTTTTTCGCGTCGGACTCGCCGCAGGCGATCGGTCAGCGTGTGACTCTGAGTGCACTCCGTGTGACAGCATGGGACCCAACTTGTTGGGGCAAGGGATAGTTTTGTCTGCCAAACAAAACTCCACGCGCTACCTGCTCACGCTAGTCGCGTCCTCCGTTGCGCGTGTTGCGCACTCAACGCCTTCGGCTTATTCGCGGGGTCTCCCGGCGACCGGACTGGTCCTTCAAGCCACTTGCCAACTTCACTCAACTTGGTTATCCGGGCTTGTTCGGTCCATTCAAAGGAGACTCGGGGACGGGAGGCTGGCAACACGATTTCTGAAACTAGATTTCGAGATTCACTTATGAGCCGCGTCGCCAAACCAGCTTGACACCGTGTATTCAGTCCACAGATCATTGGTGCGTCTGGACCGCACTTTGTTTTGGTTTTTCCGCAAAGCTCCGATTCATGAAAACCGCGTTCGTTTTCGCGCTAGCCTTCTGGCTTGCCGCCGTCCCGCAGGCTCGGGCTCACGAGGCTGCGGCGCAAGCAGAGCCAGCCAACGTCGAGCCAGTCGACGAGCTTCCGGCCATCTTTCGGTTTCCAATCATCCTTCGCCTCCATGGCGGTGTGGGTTTTGCACAGCGGGCTCGACTGGAGGGAGACCGACTATCGCTGGCTGCGGTCGGTGGCGCGCAGCTGATGCTTCCAGCCAACGCGACACAAAGCTTCGGCGTGGAAGTAAGCTATCTGCAGACGGACGCCCGCAGCGAACGCCGCTACCTTGCGAGCATCCTGTTTGTCGAGGCTCGACTGTTCGGCAGTTTTCTTCTCAGCATCGGTCTTGGGGCATACGTGCCTCTCGTGGCGACGCCGAGACCCACCCCGATCGGCATCTCGACGAAGCTAGGCTGGGCGCCTCGGCTCAATCCGCTGGTGAATCCGTTTATCGTGGTTCGCACAGACACCGTTTTCGACGATCGAATCGTCGGCTCACTCGTCGCCGACTTCGGGCTCGCTTTCAGTTTGGCCGGGGGAAAGAGAGGCTTTCGGCGAGACTGCGGCGAGGCGTGAACGCCTTGCGAAACGTTGACGCCAAGGGTGGGTGTCTCTCGAAATTTAAGCCTGGGACCAGTCCCCCAACTGGAGGGCGCTGCACTCCACCGAAGACCGAAGATGACACGCACCGCATCCAGACCGGACCCGCTCGCCGCCCTCGTCGACCGTGAGATGGCCTTGTCCGACAGCGACAGGGCGCTGGCAATCCGACTTCACGATTTGGTGCGCGACCGGGTCCGCTTTGGCTTCACTACGTGGTTCGACGCCGCGGACGATCGGCGCACCTGGTCACTCGGCGTGGGCCACTGCAATCCGCAGGCGCGCCTCCTCGTCGGGCTGCTCCAGCGTGGGGGCCTCGATGCCTGTTTCCGCCCTGTGACGATCGACAACCGTGTGCTCTACGGCCTCGGGCCGATCCCGAACCGACTCAGCCACGTCTTCTCTGAGGTTCGGCTCGGCAGCGACTGGCTGCGGCTGGACAGCTATATCGCCGACCCGCTCCTACGCGAGGCTGGGGTGCACCGACTCGTGAAGGAGGGCCGGATGTATGGCTACGGCGTTCACCGGGAGGCCGCCGCATCGTGGGACGGCCGAAGCGACTGCTTCTCGCAGATCGCCGATCCCGCGATGATCCTCGAGACCTTCGAGCCAGTCGACGACCTCGTCGACTTCTACCAGTCGGCGGACTACCGACACCGGGTCGCCGGTGTGCACTTCGACACCCTGTTCGGCGTCGGGCGGCCACTTCAGCGCGTGCTCGACCCGTGGATCAACGCCCGCATCGAGGCGATGCGCTCCGCTGAGCGCCGGCGCCGACCCGGGCGCACGGGCTTGGTGCCGATACAGAAGTCACAGGGAGACGACGCCGGTCTCTAGCAAAAGTTGGCGCCGTTCTCTCTGCTTTCAGATCAACGAGGCTGAAGGTCTTCGTCGAGCTCCACGACCTCGGTGCCGATGAGCGCGTCGAATCGGGAATAGCGAACGTCGCGGATTGTCACCCGGTAGCCGCGATCGTGTTTGCCGATTTCATACGTCGGAAAGCGCATCCACGTTCGGAAGCCTCGAACGGAGGGCGAGTTCAGGGCGGCCTCGATGATCGGATCCCGAACGTCTCCAGGGAGCGGCGGATGACTGCTTGCAAATCGCTGATCGGAGAGCCAGTCGAGGCTGAGGAATCGATATCCGTCTGGGGTGACGGCGACGATGTCGCGGATGAAGGGGTTTGCCGGCAAGGGGCCCGCCATGATCCGGGTCGTCTCGACGCCCTGAGCGGCCAGCCAATTGCCAGCTTGATGACGGGCGAGGGCAGTCCCTGCGATCATGAGACCGATGTAGACGAGCAGAGCGCCAAGCATGGTGCGGGCCAACACTTCCGTGCGCTTCTGTGCACGGCCGAGGATGCGGGTCACGATGATCAGGGCGACCGCGCCGAGCCAAAGCAGCTTCGCGGGGAACGGAACGAAGTCGAGTGTGGTGACGAGCGCGGTGCTTGCTGAGGCGAGGATGATCCAGGCGCTCTGGCTGAGTCGTCCTTTGGAGCGAGCCAAGACGACGGCGCCCGCCATCAGGAGCCACATCCACGGATCGACGATGAAGAGCGAATCCCCATAGAACCAACGGCCGCTGAACGGGTAGAGCAGCCGCACACCGTAGGTGTTGAGCCAATCGAGCGCAGGGTGGCTGAGGACGGCGAGAAAGGACAGAGCAACAAGCGGCGCGAAGCGCGCGGGCTCCAGCTCGGGCTGGTGCTTGGTTCGCCAGCGGTCGTAGGCGATCATGGCTGCAGCGAGCGCGAGGGGCAGAAGCACCATCGCGACGATCCCATGCGTGATCCCCCGACGGAAATAGAGCGACGCATCCGATCCAAGCACGCCCGCCAACACATCGATGTCGGGCAGGTTCGCGCCGATCACCAGGGTCGCGGTCGCGAGTCGGCTGGTGCGCCCAAGGCCCGTCTCGGCCATGGTCGCACCCACCAGCGTGTGGGCGAAGGGATCCATCGCGCGTTAGAGCTGCAGCTTGACCTTGATCGTCTTGGCGGAGCCGGCGTACTTGAAGGTGGCCTTCTCGAACTTCGGCGGACCGAAGCGCTCCGCGGGAACGTCGTTCGAAACGCCCCACCACTCTTTGGGCCGGCCGACGAAGCTGGTCTCGAGCTCGCCGTCCTTGTTCTCGTCGTGCATGACGGAGACGGCGTAGGTTCCGGGCTTCACGCCTTTGAAGGTGCAGGTCGCCTTGCCGGCGCTCTGCTTGACGAACATCCGTAACTTGGCCTTTTCGCGCTCGGAGGGGAAGCCTTTGTCCGAGGCATACAACGAGCACCCGATCTGGCCCTTCTCGTTTTGGATGTTGGTGATCGACACGGTCAGTATCCCCGAGTCGGCAGGCGCGTCCTCCGCCGACGCGGGGATCGCCAAGCCTAGGGCGGCGAGCGCGATGATGAACGGTGGTGTCTTCTGCTTCTTCAGCATTCTTGATCTCCTCTATCCCTGGGTCACTCCCAGAGGTGTTCTCCAATGGCGGTGCGAAGCGCGCACTCGCGGACGCGCAGCCTGGCGGCGGCGTCGATCAGCGCGAGGCGCGCTCTGTTCACGTCGACCTCGGCATCGATAACCTCGGTGGCGTCGAAGACGCCCACCTCGAAGCCGCGGCGTTTCGCGGAGTACGCCTCATCGGCCGCCTCGACCTGGCGTTTGGCGGCGCGGACCGACTCGAAGGAAGCGCGATATGCAGCTCGCGCGCGAACCACCTGAATCCGGATGAAGTCACGAAGCTGCTCGCGCTGTGACTCGGCCTCGGCCGCCTGTGCCGCTGCGCGTTCTTTCGCGCGCGAAGCCGACCAGGTCCCATCGGGGGACCAACTGACGACCGCACTGACGTTCCAGCTGGTGCGGAAGTCGTCTATCGGGGGGACGTACAGCGGATTGGGGCGGCCGTAGTCAACGGCGGCCTCGACGCCGACGCCGGGAGCCATGGCGCCTCGCGCGGACCGGGTGGCGTATTCGCGTGACCGGACGAGTGCGGTCGCAGCCTGCATCTCGTCCCGAAGCTTCCAGGCGGACTCGACCAAGACCTCAGTGTCTTGCCCGAACCCCGGTTTGGGAACCTCATCGAGCCGTTCCTCGAACGCGAGCGGTCCGCTTCCCGGGATGTCGAGCAGCGTTCGAAGGGCGTTGGCCGTGGCCTCGACATCGGCCCGGGATTCGGCACGACCGCGCTCTGCCGCGGCAACCCGCGCTTCGAAGCGGGCAACGTCGGGACGGTTCCCAACGCCGCCGCGAAGCCGTGCCTCAGCCTGTGCACGATTCTTTTCCGCCTGCTGAAGGGCGAGCTCCGCAACAGCAAGAGCGCCGCGCGCGCGGGCGTGGTTCATGTAGATTTCGATGAGCTCGAGCGCTACGTCGTTGCGCACCACATTGCTCTCGAATCGCGTGGCGAGCTCACCGTTCTGCGCCGTACGAATCCCGGGCAGGATCTCGACGAACAGAGCCAGCAGCGGATATCGGACAGCCGCTCGGAAGTTGTATTGGTTCTGCGGGACCGAGATCGAACCTTGAGAAATGCCTTCGAGCACATCGAGCTGGCCGCCGAGCAGCTGCTGGGCCGCTGGGTCTTGCACCTGGGCGAGTACCTGGCGGGCTGCGTCGAAGTCGACCGGGATGGGCGCGAGCGGCGCGTTCGGGATCGGGCTGAGCCGCGTGTAGCGCGCCCGCAGGTCGAACTGCGGAATCGCCGCGGCGCGCACTTCCTGGGTGGTGGCGACGGCCTGCTCGATTCGTTGGTCGGCCGCCTCGACGAGGTGCACGGTCTTCACCGCGCGCTGAGCCACCTTCGCAATCGACCAAGGAGCCCCTGGCTCCTCGAGCAGCCGGTCGAGGTCCAGCCGCTCCGGCACAGAGTCGGCAGCCGCCGCGTCGTTCGAATCCGGCGCCTTTGGATCGGCGGGTTCGGGTTGCGCGACGGCGACCGTAGTGGGCCAAGCAGCGAGAATGAGAAGCAGTGTCGTCGTCCTAGTCATTCTGCTGGCTCCGGATTGAAAAGACCTGCTCGTACGAGATCTTCATCCGTGGCTTCGACCCAGGCGTTCACCGGGCGGCGCCGCGTCACCAACAGGAACGATGCGGGGACGAAGTAGAACGAGATGATGGTGGAAAGAAGGACGCCCCCGGCGATTCCGGTTGCAAACGGCGGCCAGAAACCGCCGGGGGACAGGATGAGAGGAAGGAAACCGCCAAAGGTGGTGATGGTGGTGGAGACGATATGGCGGCTCGTTTCCCCTAAGACGACGTTGCGAATTGCGATTGGCGACCCAGCCACGGAGGCACGGTCGGCTCGGAGCGCCGAGTTGATGACGATGGCGGCGTTGATGGCGACGCCGACTAGGCCGATTAGCCCTATCATGCCCTGAAACCCGAGCGGGTAACCGAAGAGCGCGATGCTCAAGAGCCCGAGCCCCATCGACTGAATCGCGACGACGAAGACGGCGCCGCCGAGCCGAAAGCTGTTGAGGCTGAGCGACACGAACGCGACCATCAAGAGAACGAGCACCGGTACGTAGGCGAAGAGGTTTGCCGTCGCGTCGCTCTGCTCGGCCGCATCGCCGCCCACCTCCATCCGGTATCCCGGAGGCATCGCAATCGGGTCGTCCTCGAGTACCTCGCGAAGCCCGTTGAAGGCGGTCTCGGGGTAGACGCCGCTGGTCGTGTAGCCGCGAACCACGTTGACGCGGCGGCCGTTTCTGTGCGGGATCCCGTCGAGAGTGGGTCGAAGCTCGACGTCGACCAGTGTCTCGAGGGGGATGCCAGGGAAGCCCTCGAACCGAGTCATGGGCCCGGGCCGGCGGCGCGCGAGGAGCGGGGTCGAGCCGATCTGGTCAAGGGTCGAACGCGTCTCGTCCGAGACCCGGACCTTGACCGGGATCTCCTCGTTGCCCTCGAGAATCGAACCGCCCGGCACGCCTTCGAGCCGGTAGTTGAGCTGCGCGGCGACGTCGACGAGGCCGAGGCCCGCAAGGCTCGCTTGATTCTCATCGGCCTTCAGCCAGATCTTCGGCGAGGTGGCCGTGAGCGTCGAAATCGAGTGGATGATGGTCGGCACCCGCGACATCCGCTCTCGGAGCTGCAGGCCCAGCTCGCGCAACGTGGAGAGATGCGGCCCGTAGATGCGAAGCTCCACAGGGGCGTCGACGGGCGGACCTTGAAGCAGCTCGCGCAGCAAGATCTGCGCGTTCGGCACAGCCTCGTCGAGCTCGCGCTGGAGTTTGGGCACGATCTCATGCACCACGGTGACCGACGCTGCGCGTACCTGCGCCTGCGCGTAGCTCGGATTGCCGTCCTGGTCCTGCTTCAGGTTGTAGTAGAAAGGCGGGGCGCTCTTGCCAACGAACCAGGTCGTGCCGAGTATATCGTCGCTTTTTGCGAGGATCGCGTCGACTTGCTCCGTGGCGCGTACCGTCTCCTCGATGGAAGATTGCTGCGGCAACCGCATCTCGATGTGGAACTGATCGCGGTCCGCCGGCGGAAAGAACTGCCGGGGCAAGGTCGTCGCAGCGGCGAACCCGACCAGCGGCAGGATCGATGCAAGCAGCATCGACCGCTTCGGGTGCGCGAGGCTCCAATCGAGGCTGCGCTCGAACCAGGCGGTAATCCGGGGCAGGCGGATTCCCGTCTTCCAGAACGTCGGTTCTTCGCCGGCGTCGGTGCCTTTGAGGAAGCGGCCTGCGATGGCGGGCACGATGGTCATTGCAAACGCGTACGAAATCGCAAGCGAGACGATTACGCTCAGCCCGATGGCGCCGACGAACTCCCCCGGTCGGCCGGCGAGGAGCAGAATCGGCATGAACGCCAGGATGGTGGTCAGAGTGGAGCTCAAGAGCGGTGACCAGAGGTGACTCAACGACGACTGCACGGCCTCAGCCGCGGGCATTCCCTCGAGGCGTTTCGCGCGAATGGCGTCAGTCATGACGATGGCGTTGTCGACCAGTAGCCCGAGCGCGACGATGAGGCCGGTCACCGACATCTGGTGGATCGGCACACCCAGGAGACGAAGCACGAAAATCGCGGCGAGGCTCACGAGCGGCAGCGTGAGGCTCACGATGAGCGCGGAGCGCACGCCGAGGGTGATGAAAAGCACCGCCACGACGATGGCAAAGCCGGCAAGGAGATTCCCTAGGAGCGTCGAGAGCCGCGCTTCGGTGTAGACGGTCTGGTCGAACACGGTTTCGAGCGTCAAGCCGTCGGGAAGGTCGGCTTCGAACGCCCCGACTGCCGCATGCGCGCGCTCCGCCCAGACGTCGAAGCGCTGCCCGGTGGCAAGCTCCGCTGCGACGATCACGGCAGCCTTACCGTCCGCAATCGCGAGGTCGTCTGCCGGAGACTGAACGGTTCGGCGGACCTTGGCGATGTCGCCGAGATTGAGCAACACCCCACCCCGACCGCGGCTCAGGGGAATTCGTCGAATTCGCTCGAGAGAATCGAGCTCACCGGTGACCTCGATGAGGATGTTGTTGCTCCCGCCCCGAAGAACGCCGGCCGAAACCTTCGCGTCCGCCGCGCTGATCGCCTCGGCGACTTGCCCGGTCGTCAGACCTGCAGCTGCCAGGGACTGCGGATCGAAGGTGACCATGACCTCTTCTCCGGGCGCGCCGTACACTCGGACCGTGTCGGTTCCGTACACATCCCGAAGCACGTCTTGGAGCTCTTCGCCATAGCGCTTGAGGATCCCTCGCTGAGGGGGGCCGGGCATGTCCCACGTGATCGCTTTGATCAGGGTGTAGGAGCCGAAGCGCTCGTCGTCGAAGATCGGCGGTGGAAGGCCCGGCGGGAACTTGGCATAGGCGTCATTCAGAGCGTCGCGAATCTTCGAAAAAGCCTCTTCTGCATCCTTGCCCTTAATCTGTTCGTCGATTTCGACGCCGACGACCGCGACCCCATTGCGCGAGGTCGAGCTGATCGTTTGAATTTCGGCGAGCTCTCGGAGCTCGGCTTCGATCTTTTCGGTGACCAGCGCTTCGACCCGCTCCGCGCTTGCGCCGGGAAACGGCGAGACGATGACCGCACCGCCGTTGGTGATCGTTGGGTCTTCTTGGCGCACGATGGTCGCCAGCGCAGAGCTGCCCGCTACGATGACGAGGCCGATCGTAATCGTCAGAAGCCGAGGGTTTCGAAAGAAGATGCTCACAGGGACGGCTCCGCAACGGCATCGGCCGGCCTGGCCACGGTGCTCACGCGCTGACCGGGGACGACGCGCTGGAGGCCATGGGCGATGATCTGGTCGGAGGTCTCGAGGGTACCCCGAACGAATGCTCGCTCGGTTTCGGCGTGCAATACCTCGACCGCCTCGCGTCGCACCACGCCGGCATCACCGTCCCCGTCGATCGAGTACACCGTCCACATGCCACGAAGCCCTTCGGTCAGCGCAGTGATGGGCACCCAGAACCCAGAATCGACGATCCGGCGCCGGTGCACGAGGTCGATCACTTGCCCATCGGCAGCCCGAAGCTCTGCGGGCAGCTTCACGATGACGGTGATCGTGCGGGTTCTCGCGTCGACGTCGTCGACCAGCGCGGTGACCGGCGCCTCGAAGGAGCGACCGTCAAGTACTAGCTCTTGCACGCTTCCGAGCTCGATCGGGACCATCCGCGGAAGGCCGATCACGGCCTCTCGTTGGTCGCTCTCGCGAAAGCGAACGACAGGCGAGCCCGCCGCAACGACGGTCCCCTCATCGACGAGGCGCGCCGAGACGATCCCGGAGAACGGGGCGACCAGTTTGGACTTATCGAGGTCGACGTCGATCTGCGCGAGCGCGGCGCGAAGCTCGAGGCGTTTGGCCTCGGCGGCCTGAAGGCCGAATCGCGCCTCGTCCGCGGACTGCCGCGAGATGTACTGCTCATCGGCGAGGTGGGCGAGACGGTCCGCGGTGAGCGTCGAGATGCCGACACCCGCCTGGGCTTCTTTGAGGCCTGCGGAAACACGCCTCCTTGCTGCGCGAAGCTGCGCGGTGTCGAGTTGAGCGATGAGTTGCCCCTCCTTGACGACGTCGCCATCTTCGACGAAGACCTTGGCCACCATGCCGGGACGCTCGAACCCTAGCTGGCTAGCGCGACCACTACGGACGGTGCCGCTGAAGATCCGCCGCACCTCGTATTGGTCGAGCCCTTCGACCTGCATCGTCTCGACGAGAAGTGGTTCGGGTTCGGCGCCGGCATGGCTCTCGGCACGGCTGCAGGCGCTCAGGACGAGCGCCAGGACGCTGAGCATTGCGAGGGGCGCCCAAGCCGGGGCGGTGATCATTCTTATCTGAGGCATGGCGGTCTCCGAGGTCGTTTATTGTATGCACATCTAGAAACGTTGCTTTTTTGTCAAGCATTTAGAGAGCAAAAGATTGACAACTCCTTGCGTTTGCAAATAAAAGATGCATATGCAAGTCATGGCTGATGATCTGGACATCGATATCATGGAGCCGATGGGGTGCATCGGATCCCGGATGCGGCGTACCAGCCGTGCTCTGACGGCCGCCTACAACGATGCATTCCGGGAGGCCGGCATCCGAAGCACCCAGTGGCCGATTTTTGCGGCCCTCCGCGTCGCGGGCAGCATGACTCTCGGCGAGCTTTCCGAGGCGGTCGGCGCCGACCCCTCGACGATCAGCCGCAACATCCGACCCCTGGTTCGCGATGGCCTGGTGGACCTTACCGACCAAGGCGACGGACGGAAGCGGCACGCGCGACTCACGCCCAAGGGCGTCGCGACGTACAACCGCGCCTTCCAAGAGTGGAAGAAGGTCCAGGACGAAGCGCTTCGGCTCCTCGGGGATGACTGGGGTACGATGCGCGAAAAGCTCGTCGAGCTCGAGGCGAAGCTTCGCTGATCGGGTCAGGCGACTCATGGATTTGGCTCTCCAAGTCGACTCGCGAACGCGGGCGCCGTCTGCTTGATGACAGTTCGCTCGAACCAAGCGCTCGGCGTGAGGGCACGGAGCAGTCCCAGACGTGGCGCAAGGCCATCGACCGAGTAGCGGAGACGCGGCGTGGGTGTGTCCAAGATCTGCTCGACGACCCGAACGACGCGGTCGAGCGGCAGGCCCTTCGCGCCCTCTTCCACCATCCGTCGGTGGGTCGCCTCGCGATCGTCTGAGAACAGCGAGTGCCGCTCGCCGACCGCGATGATCGACGTCTCGGTCGTGCCGGTCTCGAGGAAACCCGGCTCGAGTGTCGAGACGAACACGGAAAACGGCAACAGCTCCAAGCGAAGCGCCTCCATGTAGCCCTCGAGCGCGAACTTGCTCGCGGAGTAGGCAGAGGTAAACGGCGTCGCCAACCGACCTCCAACGGAGCTGATATTGACGATTCGGCCCGAACGAGCGTCGAGCATGCCTCCACGAAGCGCGGCTTGCGTCAAGTTGACCGCGCCGAAGAAGTTGAGCTCGAGCTGGGCCCGGAGCTCTGCCTCAGAGGTCTCGACGGCTGCCCCCACGAGATGACTCCCAGCATTGTTGATGAGGGCGTCGAGGCGGCCCTCGTTGGCGAGCACGTGCCTGACGACGCTCTCGCAGTCGTCGGGCTTTTCGACATCGAGCTTCAGCTCGTGAGCATCCGATCCGTTCGCTCGCCGAGAAGACCCGTAAACGACGTGGCCTCTCGCCGAGAGCGAGGAACGTAGCTGAGCGCCAAGGCCGCGAGACGTTCCCGAAATCAAGATCACTTTGCTTTTGGACATGCTGAAACTCCAGTTGATTTGAAAATCGATTGACTTGGCGATTGGCTTAGAAGACGAGCCGCGAGCTGCGCTCATCCCAGCGGACCGCGCGCGCCTTCGGGTACGCCAAGCTGTCGTTGAGACGGCGGAGCTTTCCCTTGCGAACACCGAGGATGATTCCGGAGACCAGGGCGCCAGTGAGCCCGCCGAACACGAGCGGGGAGCCCACGCCGAGGAGCGCGTCGCCGGCCCGCGTGCACTTCCACTGGTCCTCCCCATTGACCTGGACGGAGTCGCACTGACCGCTCGCGGGGATGACGAGGGCAAGGCCGACAGCCGCGGCGACCGAGGTTCCAATCAGGGCGTTGCGCGACCGAAGTGAGGTGCGTTCGAGCTCCTGAATCTCGAACTCCTCGTAGTTTAGCTTGTAGCCAGCGGCGGTGTCGGGCTGAAGCGCGAGGTCCAACTCCTCCTGCGCCCGAGCCGACGTCGTCGAGAACGCAGACAGGAGAGCGAGGGTGAGGGCAGTGACTGATGGGTTTCGCATTGTCGTTTCCTTGTGTTGTGGGCCTATCATTCGGACGAAGTGCAACAGCGGCTCAGGTCGTTCTGGTGACGTCGGTCCCGCCGAGAAAACCATCGACGGTGCGACGTGGCGAGAGGCCGGGGGTCGGCGTGCGACCAACCCGAACGAGCATCTGAACCTTCTGTGGAGGCTCGATTCCGACCAAGGCATCAAACTCTCGCCGGAGATCATCCATCTGCGGGTACTCTTGGAGGACTTGGCTCACAGGCTGGAAGCGGAGACCAAGCATCTCGGCGGAAAGCTGCGCCCGCGCGTAGGCGCGACCCGTCTCGATCCAGTCGATCATGGTGTTGCTCTGCGAGGTCATGGTGAGAAGACCGCGCGTGCTCTCGACAGCCTTGCCGAAGGTCTCGAGATATCGTTTGCGGTTCTTCTCTTTGTGGAAGTTCTTCGACGTTAGAAACAGGTTTGCGGAGCCAGCCGAAAAGCCGGTAAGGCCAGCCGTGCCAATGCTGAGCCCGTCCCGATGCTCGCGGATCTCGCGCTTCGAGAACCGAAACCACTGGCGGGTTTCGTCATAGAGCTCGTAGTCGTTGACCTCGATTTCCATCGCGCGGCGCACGATGCTCAGCGCATCATGGAGCTGGTCCTCCGTGAGGAGGGTCGTCTCGACGTTGCTCGGGCCAATCTGGGACACGATGGTGGCGAGTTCGTCGCTGGTGACCATCGGCCCTTCGTGCGGCAGACGACTGGTGCGCCTCGTCAGGACCTCGGGGAACAAGTCGTCGACGGAGACATCAGGCGCTTCGACAAGGCGGATGCGGGCGGTCGGTTTCGTGCCGAGCTCCTCGTCCGTCATGGTGCCTTCGGGAAGCAGATCGACGTCCGCGCGGTATCCGAAGTGGGTCGCGGAGATGGCCATGAGCTCGACGAAGGTACCGTGGCTCATATGCACCTGGCGCCCTGGCGGGTCCGTCGCCGGGAGCAAGCGCGCCTTGTCCAGAAACACGCGCGCCTCGGTGTCAGAGACCAGCTCGATCAACCATGGCTGTGTGTTGTGCGCGCTTGGGGCGGTGATTCCATAGCGAAGGGCCTCGATGATCGGCGGTTCCTGGACCTTGATGGCATCGAGGGTGCGCGGCCCAGGCTTCGCGCGTCCGCAGGCTTGAGCGAAGACCGCCACCGTCATGACGGCTCCGGTTCCAATCAATAGGTCTCGTCGATACATGGTCATTGGTCCCTCCCGTTCAAATGCCGAAGGTGACACCGACGCTCAGCGACAGAACGTTGTACGTCGCTTGGTCGAAAACCCACTCGGTGCGCAGCGTGATGTAGGGGCGCACGCGCGACTCCCAGGCCGGCTCCCAGCCGAGGTTCGTCACCACTCCAAACGGATTTCGATCGGTTTCGCCCACACCGACGTAGCCAAGCGTTCCGATTCCCAAGTTGAAGCCCCCGGCTACCGTCAACTCGAGAACGACCCCGACCGCCGCATAGCGCTCGGAGAAGATGTCGCGCCCGGTGATGTCGAGCTGGAGGTAGGTCGCCTCGAGCCCAAACGTCGCCTCTACCTTTGGCGAGATCGGAGCGGGAAACAGAATGCGCCCCCCCGCGTGAAGCGCGAGCGCATCACCCGATCGATTGTAGCCCGCCGCCCAGCCCACACCCGCGTGAGGGCGAATGAAGAGCACCCGGCGCTCCCCATCGGCTTCAGTCTGGGCCTCGCGCTCCGCGCACTCCTGCTCCTGCGCGGATGCCTTGTTCGCGGCGAGGCCGGCGAGAAGCGCCGCGACCAGCGCCAGCCGGCCAGCCGAAAAGGGCTGCTGGGAACAATCCCATTTCTTTCGATCAGTCGATTGATTTTGACTTGTTCCTAATTCCATTGGATTCTCCTTGTCCCACGCAAGCTCAGGGGGCGATGCCCCGGAGGTAGACCTTGATGATGAAGTCCAGGTACTCGTGGTCCTGTGCTTCGCGTTCCCCATCGTTGCCGGCTTCGCCCATGAACAAGCGGCCGCCTTGGAACCAGTGCGCGACGAGCGAAAGAAAGCCGACGATCACGAAGTCCGGGCGAACGTCATCTCGGATCGCGCCGGCCTGCTGCGCGGCGACGATCACCTCGGAGCCCTTTCGCATGAGCTCCTCGCCCAACGCTGCGGTTTCCTCACCCTGCCCTTCGCCGCCTTGGTCTGCGTCGAGCTGCGCGCGGCTGAGAAGCTTCGTGTAATCGGGGTTGTTCTCGGAGAAACGGAAGTACGAGATGATTGAATTGCGCATGCGGACCATGTCGTCGACCTCGCGGTCGTCGAGGAGCGAAGACTGCGCCGAGAAGTAGTCGGCGAATCGGCGCTCGAACACCTTGTCCCAGAGCTTCTGCTTGGTCTCGAAGTGGTAATGAATTTGGCTTTGCGAGACTCCGGCCTCTTTGGCGATCGCCGCGGTGGATACGCCGTCGAAGCCCCTCGCCGCAAACAGGCGTTCGGCTGCGTCGAGAATGTCTTCGCTCGCGGCTTCGGGATCGTATCGACGTGTGCTCATGGTCGGTGCGGTGCCTTGGTCGGCATCGAGCGCGATGCTTCTCGTACTGGCCGACGGTGTCAAGGGAGTTTCCCTTCTAGGCGCGATCGAAGCGCCTCGATGGTACGGCGGGCCGCACGTTCGTTTTCGCGGCTGATGAGCGAAGAGGGTAACGGGAGGTCGGGATCGACGAAAATGCGGAACGCGACTTTGGTGTGCTCCCCGCCTGCGCTGCGGGTGAGCCGCCACTCCGCGCGGAACGCATCGATGTTGCCCTCGAGAAGCCTCGCCTCGACGACCCGTATCTCGTTTGCCTCCTCGCCCCGCTCCGTGAGATCGAGCTGCCCCCAGAACAGGAGTGCGCCCGCTGCGGCGCTGACCTCGATGTAGACCCGGGCGCGCGAGCCACGCATCGCCAGCACTTTGGACCGCCGGAAGTTCGGCATGAAGCCCGCGTAGCCCTCATAATCGGCGATCACGGCGAGGATCTCGTCGACCCGCTGCCCAAGCTCGGCCTCGGCCTCCCCCCAGGCGATGCTGCTGTCGGAATCGGCGACCTGCCGGGTGACGACAGGGCTGGCCAACAGACCACCCGAGGCCGTGGCACCTGCCGCGCCGGTCAGCACGAGGACAGAGAGCGCCCAGCCTGCGAGTTTCTGAAGAATAGAGAGGTTTGTTGGGGTCATGGGCTGCTCGCGACGGTTCAAATCGATTGCTTGATTGATTTATGCTCCACTTATGCGGGGACGTCAAGAATAAATCGGTCAATCGATCGAAAAAAGATGAAGTCCTCCTCATATGGGGGCCTTCATATGCCATCGCCGAGTCCCCCTTGGAGGCTCGCACTACCACGTGGACCAGGCGCTCCCCTGCCTCGATCATGTTGGGCTCGTAGAAGAAATGCTCCGACACGACCTTGTGGTCTTTCCACCTGCGGGCTGCGACGCGGAGATCCGGACGCTCATCCGTCGAATCGCCCGCGAGAACCCGACTTGGGGAGCGCCTCGAATTCGCGGCGAGTTGCTCATGCTCGGCCTACAGGTGGGAGAAGCCACACTGTCGCGCTACATGCCGCGTTAGCGAAAGCCGCCGTCGCAGACCCGGCGCTCGTGGGCGTGAGTTGCGGGCACCGCGAGGGGCTAAGCCGGATGCGGCAAAGCGACTCGCGCAGGTCGAGGCGTCGGCAAGGCACGTAAGGGTCTGAGTTCCGTCCGCTAGGTCACCTTCGCCATCATCGCGGCTCACATCTCGCGACGGACAACGTTTTGAGGAACGACAGCCCGCTGGCGGTCCGACAGGTCGCGGCGTAAACTATTTGGGTGACCTCGGCGACTAAGAAGATCCTCGAAGACGCGCTCGCCCTGCCCGAGGAGCAACGGGCGACGTTGGTTGCTGCACTGAACGAAAGCCTCGAGGCCGCTGAGGACGACCTCAGTCCGCACTGGAAGGCGGAGATCGCTCGGCGCATCGAAGCTGTGGAGCGAGGGGAATCCAGTCTCATCCCAGGCGATGAAGTCGAGGCACGGATTCGAGAGACGCTCCGCAGGATCTCGTGAAGCTACCATTCGAGCCGGGTGCCGCCGAAGAGTTCGAGGCGGCGGCGACCTGGTACGAGCGTGAACGAACGGACTACGGTGAGCTGTTCATGTCGGCAGTTCGCGGAAGCGTGGACCGGGCGGTTCGGTTCCCTCA
>Ga0316197_10001594_pt1 | contig 16114 bp, 11 predicted proteins | sample OudBiesiAoxic_MG_FD_204939 | JGI IMG/M metagenome (GOLD analysis project Ga0316197, IMG submission 204939) | Coastal sediment microbial communities from Oude Bieten Haven, Netherlands - site A oxic | ecosystem: Environmental > Aquatic > Marine > Coastal > Sediment | place: Netherlands... | reverse complement strand
TCCCCGTTCCCGTCCCCGTCGCCGTCCCCGATGGAGACGCCGACACAACCAACTCCCTACGGAAGAACCAATGAAAATCAATTTCGCAGCTCTCGCCCTCACCCTCCTCACGCTCTCCGCCTGCGGCGGCTCTGACGACGCCGGACCCCCCCGTGAGGGCGGCGGCAGCCCCCCTGGCATGAGTGGCATGAAGGGCGGCAGCCAACCATCGGCGGCGGTCCCCGTCCAGGTTGAGCCCGTATCGCGGCGCTCGATCTCCCAGAATCTCGAGACCAATGGCACTCTCGAGGCCGAGAACGAGGTCGACATTGTCGCCCGTACCTCCGGACCCGTGACCGAGATCAACACCGAGGAAGGTCGTCTGATCCGCGCCGGCCAGCTGATCGCCCGCATCGACGAGCGCGAGGCCAAGAACCAGGTGGCGATCTCGACAGTTGCCCGGGATGAGGCAAAATTAATCTTTGACCGTGCTAGGAACTCTTGGGACGAGGGGCTGGTCAGCCAGGAGGCGTATGACACTGCGCTGTCGAAGCTGAGTTCGGCCGAAGCCCAGCTCGAGAGCGCCGAAATCCAGTTCGCCTATACCGAGATCACGGCCCCCTTCGACGCTCTGGTCGTCACCCGGGATATCAAGCTCGCGCAATACGTCACCCCCGGAACGACCCTGTTCCGAATTTCCGACTTCACGCCGCTCCTGTGCCGGGTCGAGGTCCCGGAAAAGGACTTCCCTCGTATCCGCGTCGGCCAACCCGCACACATCCGGGTCGAGGCCTACCCGGGCGACAGCTTCTCAGCCGAGGTCGTGAGGCTTCGGCCGACCGTCGATTCCGCCACCGGCACCTTCACGGTGACCCTCGAGGTCGCAGGGCAAGACAAGCTGCGGCCCGGGATGTTTACCTCGGTCTATCTCCAGACCGACACCCACGACGATGCCATCGTGATCCCGCGGGACGCGCTCGTGCTCGACTCGCTCGGCGATACTGTCTTTGTCAAATCTGGCGATGACGCCGAGCGCCGCGAGGTGCGTCTTGGGCTGCGGTCCGAGAACCTGGTGGAGGTGCTCGAGGGCCTTGGCGAAGGCGATCTTCTGATTGTCGTCGGTCAGGATGGTCTTGCAGACGGCACGCCGGTCACGGTGATAGGCAACGAACCGGCGGCGCTCGCGGCAGCGGCCGACGAGTCCTCTGGGCCCCCTCCCGAGGCGATTGAGAAGATGCGCCAGCGGATGAAGGAACGCGGGATGTCGGACGAAGCGATCGAACAACGGCTTCAACAAATGCGTGAAGGCGGCGGCCCCGGTGCCGGTCGCGGGCAACGCGGCGGGGACGGAGGCAAGGGCGGTGGCATGGGGCAGGCAGCCGACGGCGAGATCCCGCCCTTCATGGCGCAGCGGATCAAAGAGGCCTCTCCTGAAGAGCTCCAAGGCATCAAGGAACGGATGAAGCAGTTCGGCATGTCGGAAGAGCGCATCAACGAAGTCATCAAGCAGATCCGCCGAGACGGTGGGAGCTCGAATTGAACCACGAAGACACGAAGACACGAAGAACGCACGAAGTCTTTTTTGACCTTGCGGGGACTGGCGTCGACACGTTAGGGGATTTCGACACCAGGTCAGAATTCTCCTTTGTGAGGACCTTTGTGCCTTTGTGTCTTTGTGGTTCAAAAACATTCGCATTGTTGGGGCAGGCCGTATGAGAATCGTCGATCTGTCGATTCGCAGGCCGGTGACGGTCTTCATCTTCTCGGTGGCAGCGGTGGTTTTCGGAATCGTGGCCTTCCGCAATCTGGCAGTCAACCTCCTGCCCGACATCTCATACCCATCGCTCACCGTCCGCACCACCTACGAGGGAACTGCACCGATCGAGATCGAATCACTGCTGACCCGCCCGATCGAGAACGCAGTTGGTGTGGTCAACAATGTCGTCCGCGTGACCTCGTCGTCAAGAGCGGACGTGTCCGAAGTGACCCTCGAGTTCGCGTGGAACACCAACATGGACTTCGCCGCCCTCGACGTCCGCGACCGGCTCGACCGCGTTCGTTTGCCGATGGACGCCGAGCTGCCGGTACTCCTGAAGTACGATCCCTCCCTCGACCCCATCATGCGCATTGGGCTCTACGGTTCGGACGAACTCGCCCGACTCCGCTTCCTCGGCGAGGAGGACATCAAACGGGCACTCGAGCGCATCGAAGGCGTCGCCGCGGTGGTCGTCTCTGGCGGTCTCGAGGAGGAAATCCAGGTTGACCTTGACGAGCGCAAGCTCGCCTCGCTCGGTCTATCGGTCGGAGAGATCGCAAATCGGTTGGCGGCCGAGAATGTCAATATCACCGGCGGCAGCCTGCGCGACGGCCACACCGAGTATCTGGTTCGTACCCTCAACGAGTTCGTACGACCGGAGGACATGCGCTCCATTGTCGTCCAGCGCACCGGTAACGCGATTGTCCGACTTTCCGACGTGGCTCGCGTCTACACCGGTCACAAGGAGCGCGAGATCATCACCCGCATCGATGGCGCGGAGTCGGTCGAACTGGCGGTCTACAAAGAGGGTGGCACCAACACAGTCACGGTCTCGAACGCTGTTACGGCCCGTCTTGGCAGCCTTCGCGGCGAGCTCAGTCGGCTCGACCCGAATTTGCACATGGACGTCATCACCGACCAGGCGCGCTACATCCGACAGGCGGTGCGCGAGGTTCTGGAGACGGCGTTCTACGGCGGATTGTTGGCCATCGCGGTGCTCTACTTCTTCCTGCGATCGGTCAAGAAGACCCTCATCATCTCGGTCTCTATTCCGGTGTCGGTGGTCGCGACCTTCTTTCTCATGTACGTGGCCGACATCTCACTCAACATCATGTCGCTGGGAGGTCTGACCCTCGGGGTCGGGTTGCTGGTGGACAACGCCATCGTCGTCCTCGAGGCGGTGCAGCGCAAGCGGGATGACGGACTCGACGAGGTCGAGGCCGCACGAGTCGGCACATCCGAGGTCGGCCGGGCAATAACCGCCTCGACCCTCACCACCATATGCGTCTTCGTGCCAATCGTCTTTGTCGAGGGTGTCGCCGCCCAGCTCTTCCGCGACCAGGCCCTGACCGTAGCGTTCTCGTTGGTGGTCTCTCTGATCGTGGCCCTGACCCTGATCCCGATGCTCGCGTCGCGAGAGTTCCGGACCGAGTCGATGCCGGAAGCAGCCGCCGATGAGAGCCACACGGCGGCGCCCATCCGCTGGCTCGGCAAAGCGGTCTTCTTCGCCGCCACTGCCCTGCTCTCCGTGGTTCTGGGCGCGGCGCGCGCTGTGGGCCAAATCACGGCCGCCATATTCAGTCCCCTGCTCAACCTTTTCGACCGATCGCTCGAAGCCGTGGGAGAAAGCTACTCAAAGACCATTCGTAGTGTGTTGGCCAGGCCGCTGATCGTGGTCGCTGTGACCGTCATTCTCTTTATCGGCAGCCTCGGTCTCCTCCGCGTTCTCGGGTCCGAACTCATCCCCGAGCTCATCCAGGGCGAATTCTACGCCGACATCGAGCTACCGCCCGGCACCCGCCTCGAGGTCACCGACCGGCGACTCATCGAGCTGACCAAGGCCGCAGATACTGTCGAAAACATTCGCTCCGTGTACACCATAGCCGGCACCTCCAATGAGCAGGGGGGCACAGCCGGCGAGCTTCGCGAGTACCTCGGACAGATCAACGTCACCCTCGAGCCGCCGGTGTCGCGTGAGCTCGAAGACACCGCCATGAAAACCATTCGCGACGCGATCGACGCCGACAACCGAGTATTCGGCGGCACCGCGAACCCGGCGACACCAGGTGAGCGGCCACCGATCATCGCCCGCTTCGGTCGACCCTCGTACTTCAGTTTCAAGACCGCGATCGAGGTCGAGATCCGAGGCTTCAACATCGAGCTTCTGAAGCGTCTCGCCGACGAAGCTGTGGGGAGATTTCGCGCGATCGAGGGTCTCGCCGACATCAGCTCCTCGACCGAGGGCGGCCACCCCGAGCTCCAGGTCCATCTCAATCGCGACCGACTCGCCGCCTACGGGCTCGGCGTTTCGGATGTGGCGTCCGTGCTGCGTTCGATGGTCCAGGGCGAAATCGCGACCGATATCACCCGATCGGACCGGACCATCGATATCCGGATCAGGGCCGCCGAACAGTTTCGAGGCTCCGCAGCCGCCCTCGAAAATCTGACCATTACCCACGCCGGGTCGACCCCGATCCCGCTGTCGGCGGTCGCCGAGGTGGTCGAGCTGGAGGGGCCGGCCGAGATCCGCCGCGCCGATGGCAGCCGCATCGCCCGTATCACGGCCAATCTCGCGGGGCGAGATCTGGGTTCGGTGACGCGTGACGTCCGGTCCTCGCTCGAGAATATGAGCTGGCCGTCAGGTTACGACTGGCGCCTCGGCGGCCAGGAGGAGGAGATGGCCACGTCTTTTGGCTCGATGCGTTTGGCATTCGGGCTCGCCATCTTCATGGTCTACCTGGTGATGGCCTCACAGTTCGAAAGCCTTTTGCACCCCTTCGTGATTATGTTTTCGGTCCCCTTCGCTATCATCGGCGTGCTCGGCACGATGTGGGTCTTTGGAGTCACAATCAGCGTCGTGTCGTTGATCGGGTTCATCCTCCTGGCCGGAATCGTGGTCAACGACGCCATCGTTCTGGTCGATTACGCCAATCAACTCCGTCAGCAGGGCATGTCCAAGATCGAGGCCCTGGCACGTGCGGGCAGAGTCCGCCTCCGTCCGATTTTGATGACCACCGCGACCACCGTCTTCGGCCTCCTGCCAATGGCGCTTGGTCTTGGCGAGGGCGCCGAGCTGAGGACGCCAATGGCGCTGACCGTGATTGGTGGGATGATCACGTCGACTCTGTTGACGCTTCTCGTCGTACCGGCGGTCTACGCAATTCTCGATCGGCGATCGTAAGCCTCCCGGCGCTTCTCGTTTTGCCGAGCGGGGTGCCACTTCAAAACGACAAGCGCCTCCCACTTCGGCGAGGAAGGTGCCACTCTTCGCATTGTTTGCCCCGAGGGTGTGACCGGCAGCATAGCGGTCGAGTCAAACAATGCGAAGGGTGGCACCGGTGTCGCCGACGCCCCAACGCGCGCTCCATGGGAGGGGGCGAACAATGCGAAGAGTGGCACCGGAGTCGTCGAAGCGGCAAAGCGCGCCCATCCAGCAATTGACAGAACATGCGCATATGCGCATAATAACCGAATGCCACGCGATCGATCCACCATCCGTCGAATACTGATCCGCCAACTACTTACGGACCGGGAGATCTCCAGCCAGGCCGAACTCGCCGGACTTCTCGGCGAAGCGGGACACCGGGTCACCCAGTCGACGGTCTCACGAGATCTCACCGAGCTCGGTGCCACCAAGGCCGACGAGGGCACCGAGCACGAGAGGTACGTTCTCGTCGATCAAAAACGTCCCGCGGATGAGGAATTCAATGAGCTTCGTCGGACCCTCGAGGATTATCTCGAAGGCGGCGTTCCGTCCGGCAATCTGGTGGTATTGAGGGTGCGCTCGGCGACGGCCGGCGCCGTCGCCGCGGCGCTTGATGCCAACCCTCCAAAGGGAGTGGTGGGCACGGTAGCCGGCGACGATACAGTCATCGTGATTGCCGACGACTCCGTCGGTGGGGGGGCCGTCGCGAAAACGATTATGGGAATTCTGGAGGAATGAAGTGAGAGTCGTACTCGCCTATTCCGGCGGTCTGGATACCTCGATCATCTTGCACTGGATCAAGAAGACCTACAACGCTGAGGTCATCGCCTACACCGGCAACGTCGGCCAGATCGACGAGGACATGGACGAGGTCCGCGAGGCGGCCATTGCTACGGGAGCCTCAGAAGCGGTGGTCGAGGATCTTCGTGAAGCCCTGGTGACCGAGTGCGTTTTCCCGGCCCTCAAGGCCAACGCGGTCTACGAGTGGTATTACCTTCTCGGCACCGCCCTCGCCCGTCCGGTCCTCGCCCGTGGACTGGTGCAGACCGCCGAGCGTTTTGGCGCCGACGCGATCGCCCACGGTGCTACTGGCAAGGGCAACGATCAGGTCCGTTTCGAACTCTCGGCCTATGCGCTCCAACCCGAAATTCGGGTGATCGCACCGTGGCGGGAGTGGGACATGAAGGGCCGCACCGATCTGATGGCCTATGCAACCGAGCATGGCGTCCCGATTCCCGCGGCGCCGAAACCTTCCTACTCGATGGACGCCAACTTGATGCACGTCTCGTACGAGGGAGGGGTGCTCGAAGATCCCTGGTCGAGCCCCCCCGAGGGGATGTTCCGCATGACCACGGACCCAGAGTCTGCGCCGGATGAGCCGGAGATCCTGACCGTGCGGTTCCAAAAAGGCGAGCCAACGGATATCAACAACGTCGGCCTCGATTCCGTGACCCTGCTCGAGACACTCAATACGATCGGTGGGCGCCACGGCATCGGGCGCGTCGATATCGTCGAAAACCGGTTCCTCGGCATGAAGAGCCGCGGCGTCTACGAAACGCCGGGTGGCACGATTCTCCACCATGCCCACCGCGCGGTCGAGTCGATCACCCTCGATCGCGAGGTGCAGCACCTGCGTGACGAGCTCGTGCCCAGATACGCCGAGATGGTCTACAACGGTCTCTGGTTCAGCCCCGAACGCGAGGCGCTTCAGAGCTTCATGGATACGGTCCAGGAGCGGGTCAACGGTGAAGCGCGACTCAAGCTTTACAAGGGAAGCGTGACAGTCGAAGGACGGAGGTCCGAGACCCACACCCTCTACGACGAGGCTGTGGCGACCTTCGAGGCCGATGAGGTCTACGACCAGGCGGACGCTGCCGGTTTCATCCGCCTCAACGCCCTACGCCTGCGCACGCTCGGGGGCAAACGGATCTCGGAGGGCGAGTGAGCCTCCTGCGAAGACTCTTCGACGGCAACGAAGACGACCTCTTCCGTGCCTTCGCGTCGTCGATGGCGATGGACCTGTGGATCGCGGAAGAGGATATCGAGGGATCAATCGCCCACGTGACGATGCTCGGAGATGTCGGCGTCCTCGCTCCGGACGAGACGACGACGCTGGTCGATGGCCTCACGCAGATTCTCGCCGAGCTTCGGGACGGCACCTGGACCCCCGACGATTCGCAGGAAGATATTCATATGGCAGTCGAGGCACGCCTCACCGACCTCGTCGGAGAGGTCGGCGGCAAACTCCACACCGCTCGCTCGCGAAACGATCAGGTGGCCACCGATGTCCGTCTGTGGTTGAAGCGCCGACTCGCCATCCTCGCGACGGCAGTCGGCGGCCTCGTCACGACCCTCCTGGACCGTGTCGAAGCGGACGGCCAGGTCCTGTTGCCGGGCTACACCCACCTCCAGCGCGGACAACCGATCCTTCTCGGCCACCATCTCCTCGCCCACTCCTGGGCCCTCAGTCGAGACCTCGAGCGGATTCAGAGTGTGACCACGCGAGTGGACCGATGCCCGCTGGGAGCGGGTGCCCTTGCCGGCACCCCCCACCCCATCGACCGTCAGCAAACCTCCCAGCTCCTGGGATTCTCGGGCCCAACCGAGAACGCGATGGACGCGGTTGCTTCGAAAGATCATCTTCAGGAAACGGTATCAGCCTGCGCCATCTGTATGTCGACCCTCTCTCGGATGGCCGAGGAACTCGTCCTCTGGTCGTCGGCTGAGTTTGCTTTCATCCAACTGGATGAGCGGCACACTACCAGCTCGAGCATCATGCCGCAGAAGCGCAACCCCGACGGCGCCGAGCTGATCCGAGGTGAGACCGGAGTGGTATTTGGGAATTTGCAGGCCCTCCTGACCCTCACCAAGGCCATGCCCCTCGCCTACAACCGCGATCTGCAAACCGAGCGGAAACCACTCATTGATTCGGTGCTGCGCACGACAGCCTCGGTCCAGCTCGCAGCAGCGATGTGGGGCAAGCTCGAAGTGAGTAGGGCGCGGTTCGAGGAAGAACTCTACGGCGATTTCAGCCTTGCCACCGAGCTCGCCGATCTCCTCGTAGAGCGTGGGGTGCCGTTCAGGGAAGCCCACCGCATCGTGGCCAAGGCCGTCAGGTGGTGTGAGGAGCAAGGAGGCAACCTCGCCCTCCTCGATGGCGGGGCCGCGCAACAGTTCCACTCCGATTTCCCGTCGGATCTGGGACCCTGGCTGGATCCGCGAGCGGCCGCCGAGCGGCGAACCTCGTTCGGTGGAACGGCGTCGACCGAAATCGACCGACAAGTGTCGCTGTTACGGGAGCGGATCTAGCCTGCAGAACTGTCTCCATCGACACAGATTCTCTACGGTGAGATGCCCTCGCAACCGAAAAGGTTGCAACAACTATAAAATCTCAGAAATCAGAAACTTACAACTATTCTCCCCGTAAAATTACGGGATGGAGAACGATGGGTAAAATGCGCAGTCGATTCGACTCTCACACATTTCAAAAACTCACCTTTTTCGGCCTCATATTGCTATCAGTCGGATGGTTGGCCGCCGAAGAACCGACCGCCCCCCACCAGATCCCCCGGGTCGAAACACGGATCGAGGTCGACGGCGTCCTCGACGAAAATGTATGGGAACGGGCATGGTCGGTAACCCTCGATTATGAGGTTCGACCGGCTGAAAACACCCCGGCACCCGTCCGCACCGAAGTCCTGGTGATGCACGATGCCAACCGCCTCTTCGTGGGCTTTCGGGCCCGCGATCCCGATCCACAGGCGATTCGCGCCCACCTCGCCGACCGCGATCAGGCGTGGGCCGACGACTGGGTCGGTGTCGTCTTCGACACCTTCAACGACGAGCGGCGCAGTTACATCTTCTTGGTCAATCCCTTCGGCGTGCAGACGGACATGATCGAGGTCGAGTCGAGCGGTGACACCCCGTGGGACGGAATCTGGAAGTCGGCGGCGACAATGACCGACTGGGGGTGGTCGGCCGAGCTCGAAATCCCCTTCTCCACCCTCCGATTTCAGAGGAGTGAGGAGCCCCAGGTCTGGGGCTTTGACGCCATTCGCAGCTATCCCAGGAACGTCGATCATCGGATAGGCTCCTTCCCCCGCGACCGCAGCAACAACTGCTACCTCTGCCAGGCGCTCAAGATCGAGGGCTTCGCCGGGGTTTCACCCGGGCGCAATATTGAAATCGTTCCGACTCTTACCGCCACTCGCACCGATGAACGGGAGGACCTGCCAGACGGAGAAATGGTCAACGGCGATCCGGACATCGAGATCGGGCTCACCGGACGCTGGGGAATCACGCCGAACCTCACCCTCAGCGGCACTATCAACCCGGACTTCTCTCAGGTCGAGGCCGACGCACTCCAGCTGACCGTCAACCGACCATTCGCGATCTTCTTCCCCGAGCTGCGTCCGTTCTTCATGGAGGGCGCTGATTTCTTCGACACTCCGATGAACGTGGTCTACACCCGCATGATGCGAGAACCGGAGTGGGGCCTCAAGCTCACCGGCAAGGAGGGCAATCACACCGTTGGCGCCTACGTGGTTGACGATGAGATCACCAACCTCATCATCCCCGGCAGTGAGAGCTCGGATTTCACGTCCCTCGAGCAGCCGAACACGGCCACCGTCCTGCGCTACAAATACGATGTCGGCAATAGGTTCACGCTCGGCGGCATATTCACCAACCGCGAAGGCTCCGATTACCTCAATTGCGTCGCCGGGATCGACGGCGACCTCCGCCTGTCGGCCAGGGACCGTGTCTTCGTCCAGATCCTGGGCTCGAGCACCCGATATCCTGACGAGGTGGTCGAAGATTTCGATCAGCCCGAGGGGACCATTGATGATTGGGCCGCAGAGATCTATTACAGCCACCACACCCGCACCTGGATGTGGTGGGCCGTTCTTCGTGACATCGGAACCGACTTTCGGGCCGACCTCGGTTTCATGCCCCAGGTCGACTATCAGCACCGGGAAGCCGGCATCGGCTACCAGTGGAACGCGACCGAGACGAGCTGGTACTCACGAATGGATATCAAGGCCAAGGTCGCCGACACCGTCGACCAGAGCGGCTTTCTCCTCTTCCACGAAGACGTCGTCCAGTTCACCATCGAGGGACCGCTCCACTCACACTCCGTGGTGCGCCCGAGCCAGGTCCGCGAGGGCTATAACGGCGAGGAGTTCGATTTCAACCGCCTCAAGCTCCACTTCTGCGGCAGGCCCAACCGGCACAGTCACGCCTGGTTCAACCTCCACTTCGGTGGCCAGATCGACTACGCCAACACCCGACCGGGCGATTTCGTCAATCTCGACGCAGGCTTCTGGTATCGCTTCGGCAAGCACCTCTACCTCGAGCCCAAATACACCCGGGAGCGTATGGAGGTCGATGAGGGCTGGCTCTACACCTCGACTATCGGCCAACTCTCGGCCTCATGGCAGTTCAACCCCCGCTGCTTCGTGCGGGCGATCTTCCAGCACGTGGATGACCAGTTCAACACCGAACTCTACACCGACGACCGCGACCCAGAGGAGCAGCACCTCTTCACCCAGTTCCTTTTCTCGTACAAGCTCAACCCGCGCACGGTCTTCTTCCTCGGTTACTCTGACAACTCGTTCGCCAACCAGGATTACGGCCTCACCCGCGGTGACCGGACCATCTTCGCCAAGATCGGCTACGCGTGGGTGCTCTGAGTTTGCAACTCGACTCAAAAACTCACCACCATTCGGATCGAGCCCGTACCCGTTCCCGTGCCCGTACCCGGATTTCCGCATTTGAAGCCTTAAGACAGTCCACGCCATAGCCATCAGGGCAATCTAGAAGCTGATGATCCATCCGCCGTCGGGAACAGGGACGGGGACGGGAACGGGGACGAACAAGCAGCAACCCGGACCAATCAGATCGCGGAGTATCGCGTCGAGGATTATTCCAAGCGGTCGAACCGGGTCCAGCGCGCCTCAGCACTGTCGGTGAACCGCAGCACCTCACCGGGCTCGTCGAGGAGAACGTCTACGGTATGTCTGGTGCCCGCGAGATCTCGGTAGAAGACCGTGTAGTGGTCGATGTCGCCAATCTTTGCGGCATCCATACCCGATACACTGAACTTGACCACGCCCGTGCCGCCGGTGCCGAATATGACCCTGTCCTTGTGAAACTCCACGTATCGGTCGGAGTATTCGGGGGACGATGTCGTCCAGAGACCGAATAGGCGCGGTGTGAGCTCCGAAAACTCCGGCTTTTCCCACAAGACGATCCTCGCCGCAACGATCGCGACGACGAACACCACCAGCAGCCCCACCAGAATCCTGGTGGTCGTCAGTATCCCGGGCTTTACCTCTTCCTCGTACTCTTCGATATCGTCCCAGTCATCGTCGTCGTATCTCTTCGCCATGGCCGCCCCCATCGCGGACGATGGGATCGCATTCGCCCGCTTACTTAATACGATACCTCGCTACGTCCGGGTTGACACCCTCAGCCTTGTATTTTTCCCAGTTGTAGAAGCCCGAACCAGTCTTGGCGCCAAGCTGACCAGACTCGACCAGACGCTTGAGGAGGGGACTCGGTTTGTAGAAACTTCCGAGCTCCTCCTCGAGGACCTCGCAGATGAAGAGCATGGTGTCGAGACCTACGTAATCAGCGGTCATCAGAGGCCCCATCTTGTGGCCGAGGCAGTAGGTGCACTTGTCGACGTCATCAACTGCGGCAATACCCTCCTCGACGACCCGGATGGCCTCATTGACGAAGGGCACGAACATGCGATTGATGGCGAAGCCGGCCTTGTCTTCGGCCGGGATTTCGATCTTGCCCAAGTCGTGGCACAGGGCAACCACGGTTTCGTAGGTCGCGTCCGAGGTGGCAAGCCCGCGGATGATCTCGACGCCCTTCTGCATCGGCACCGGATTCATGAAATGCATACCCATGAAGAGATCCGGCCTACCGTAAGCTGCCCCGAGACGAGTGATGCTGATGCCGGAAGTGTTGGAAACAAGAAGTTTGTCATAGCCCTTGTCGGCAAGATCGCGGTTGATCTTTTCCTTGAGCTCGGGTCGTTCGGGGACAGCTTCGATGATGAGATCGCAGTCCAGAAGATCGTCCTGCGAGGAACTCATTTTGAGGCGCCCCAGAGCATCGGCCTTGGCCTCACCGGTAATTCCCTTCGCACCGTCGGATTTGTCGAACGCTTTGACCAGCCGGTCCAGACTGCGCGAGATCGCATCCAAACCGCGATCGAGGACGCTCGCGTCGACGTCCATGACGACGGTATCGAAACCGCTCTGCGCTGACACCTGCGAAATGCCGTTCCCCATCGTGCCAATACCGATAACGCCGATCTTCTTAAGTCCACTTTCGCTCATTGATGCCTCCTTCAGTCAGTCGGCAGCATTGTACGCCTCCCTTTCGAGAATCGCAGGGGCGAAGACTCGAGAGGATGCTGGATGCTGGATCCTGGATGCGTCGAAGGCGGGAATCCTTTCTTGCGGATTTCAGTGGACTGGTGGAGGGATCCAGCATCTAGGATCTAACATCTAGCATCGGGTGGGCGGCTGGGATGAGTTGACTGGAGCGGATGCCGACTGTATACACGTTGAGCCCCATCGGGCGGTGAAGAAGATGATTTTGGAAATCGATCCCATCGAACCGGAACCGTGGCTGCTGGCGCGCGCCGCGCAGGTTCTGCGTGGGGGCGGTGTCGTGGTCATGCCGACTGACACCGTTTACGGGATGACCTGCGGCATAACTCACCACGAAGCGATTCGACGGATATACAAGCTCAAGGATATGGACCCCAAGAAACCACTTTCGATTCTGGTCGGCGACATGTCTATGGTTGGCCGCTATGCCCGCGGCGTATCGACGCCCGCCTTCCGGCTTCTCAAACGCGTACTGCCGGGGCCCTACACGTTCATTTTCGAGGCGAGTCCCGAGGTGCCAAAGATCATGCTCCGCAAACGCAGAACCGTCGGCATCCGCATGCCCGACAACCCGATCGCGCTCGCTCTACTGGCAGAAATGGGAGAGCCACTCCTCAGTTCGTCAATCCGCGGACCCGAGCAGGACTTTGTCAATGACCCCGAGGATCTTGACGAGTCCCTCGGCAAGGACGTTGAGATGGTGATCGACGGCGGCATCTTGCTGCCGGTGCCTTCAACCGTGGTCGACCTCTCAGGACCCGAGCCGGTGCTCCTCAGGGAGGGCAAGGGCGACGTCGAAATCCTCGAGCTGTTCTAAGCGCTACCCGCTACGGCGTGCACGGTGCCACTCTTCGCATTGTTTGAATTTGTCGCCTCAACCACGAGGAGCGTCTCTCGGGCAAACAATGCGAAGGGTGGCACCTGTGTCGTCGAAGCCCCAACGCGCACGCAATGCGCCCAAGCGCGTCTCAGTTCGCGTAGAACTCCTCGACGGCCCGTACGACCTCTTCCTGCTCGCTCTCAACCAATTCCGGGAAGACCGGCAACGCCAGCACCTCTCGGCTCGCTTGCTCTGCAACCGGGAAATCTCCTTCCTCGTAGCCGAGCCCCTCGAAGCATGGTTGGAGGTGCAAGGGAAGCGGATAGTAGACCGCCGCGCCAATACCTCGATCGGTCAGGAATACTCGCAGTTCATCTCGCCGCGACACCCGCACGACATACTGATTATAAGTATGTCCGCGTCCGGGAATTGCTTCCGGAAGTCTCACCGTTTGTTCGAGACCAGCATCGACGAAGAGGTGACCGTAGCGCTTCGCATTCGCGCGCCGCCCCTCGATCCAGGCGCCTACATGCGGGAGCTTGACCCTGAGAATGGCGGCCTGAAGGGCATCGATGCGGAAATTGCCGCCCACAACTGGGTGTCGATAGGGACCCGACTGCCCGTGCACCCTCAGCTCGCGAAGACTACGGTCGAGTTCGGCGTTGTCAGTTGTCACCAGCCCACCATCGCCGAAACAGCCGAGATTTTTCGACGGAAAGAACGAAAAAGCGCCGATCACACCGATCGAACCGACCTGGACGCCGTTGAAATCCACCCCCCACGCCTGCGCGCAGTCCTCCACCACCGGCACATCGCCCGCAACCTCCATGATCCGGTCCATCGCCGCAGCCTGGCCAAAGAGATGGACTGGGATGACAGCGCGCGTCCGATCATTGATGCTAGCGGCAAGGTGTTCAGGATCCATGCAGTAGTCCGCGGGATCGACATCGACAAAGACCGGAGTCGCGCCGAGGCGTGACACCACTCCAGCAGTGGCGAAGAATGTGAAGGTCGGCAGAACCACTTCATCACCCTCGCCGACACCGAGAGCCATGAGGGCCACGAGGAGTGCATCGGTGCCCGAAGCGACGCCCATTGCGTGCAGCGTTTCGAGTACCGCCGCCGACTCACGCTCGAAATCGTCGACCTCGGCGCCGAGGATGAAACGCTGTGAATCGCAGACCCGATCGATCGCCTGGCGGATTTCTTCACGTAGGGGTTCGTACTGTCGCACCAAATCGAGCAAAGGCACTGGCATACCGGTTACCTCCAATATCTCGAGCGATCAACAGGTTACCGCGTGAATTAGGAATTAGGAATGAGGAATTAGGAATTTTCCGGCACTCTTCTTCACAACATCGTCGCAAATGGGGGGGGCGGAGGACATTCCTAATTCCTCATTCCTAACTCCTCATTCTTCTATTTGCTAACATGAATTTGGCGACTTGTTGTCGCGACAAGGGAGCACTCATGCATATCTGCGTTGTTGGAACCGGCTACGTCGGACTCGTTACCGGCGCCTGCCTTGCCGATTTCGGCATCAATGTCACCTGCGTCGACAAAGACGAGGAGAAGATCACAAAGCTCCTCGCCGGCGAAATTCCGATCTACGAGCCCGGGCTCGACTCGTTGGTGGAAAAAAATGCCAAATCCGGACGCCTGCACTTCTCGACTGACCTCGCCCCGGCTATCCAGCAGGCCCTCGCGATTTTCATCGCAGTCGGCACGCCGCCGAAAGAAGATGGTTCCGCCGACCTCTCCTACGTCGTCCAGGTCGCCGAGGCAATCGCCGATAACCTCAATGGCTACAAGGTCGTGGTCACCAAATCCACTGTACCGATCGGCACCGGGCAACTCATCGAGAAGATCATTACCGAGCGCGAATCTGAAGCTCATCCGTTCTCGGTCGTCTCCAATCCAGAGTTCCTTCGCGAAGGCTCCGCGATCGCCGACTTCATGCGACCCGACCGGGTCGTCATCGGCGCTCGCGATGCTCAGGCCGTGGCCATCATGAAGGATATCTACTCGCCCCTCTATCTGATCGAGACCCCATTCGTGATCACCAACGTCGAATCGTCCGAGCTCATCAAATACGCTTCCAACGCGTTCCTCGCGACTAAAATCACTTTCATCAACGAAGTCGCCGAGCTCTGCGACCGACTGGGTGCCGACGTCCACCACGTCTCCAGGGGGATGGGCCTCGATAAGCGTATCGGGCCCAAATTTCTTCATCCGGGGCCGGGGTACGGCGGCTCGTGTTTTCCAAAAGACACCCAGGCGATGTCCGAGATCGCGCGCAAGGCCGGCCGGCCGTTCGAGATCGTCGATACGGTCATCGAGGTCAACCAGAGGATCAAGGAGCGGACCATCGAACGAGTCCAGGAGGCGATCGGAGAGAATTTCGATGGCAAGACGGTGGCGGTTCTCGGCCTCAGCTTCAAGCCGGAAACGGACGACATGCGCGATTCGTCTTCGATTCCGCTAGTGACCGCCCTGGTTGAGCGCGGCGCCAAGGTCAAAGCATTTGACCCCGTGGCGATGGAAAACGCGCGCAGGATGCTGCCCGAGGCGGTTGAGTATTGTGAAGACTCCTACGATGCCGCCGAGGGCGCCGATGCGCTGATCATCGTCACCGAGTGGAACCAATTCCGCTCGCTCGACATGGAACGCGTGCGCTCCTCGCTGAAACACCCGGTAGTAGTCGACCTCCGTAACCTCTACGATCCGAAACGGATGAAAGACAAGGGGTTCCGGTACTCCAGCGTCGGTCGTGCGGCGGAGGACCTTCCCGACTGAATTCGGAATTCTGAATTCCGGATTTTCGGAAATACCGCCCGCCAACACGGTAGGTACCTCAGGATTCAACGCGCGCTTCTCCCGGCGCGCTTCCGAGGAGTGCCCCCTCTGAAGATCTTTGGCCCCAATGCCCTCATCGACTGAAGAGT
>Ga0316197_10001593_pt1 | contig 16118 bp, 17 predicted proteins | sample OudBiesiAoxic_MG_FD_204939 | JGI IMG/M metagenome (GOLD analysis project Ga0316197, IMG submission 204939) | Coastal sediment microbial communities from Oude Bieten Haven, Netherlands - site A oxic | ecosystem: Environmental > Aquatic > Marine > Coastal > Sediment | place: Netherlands... | reverse complement strand
AGGGCAGTAGGAAAAAGAGTCGTAAGCTGCCTTTATCGCCTCTGCCGGATGTTCCGTGATTTCTTCACGACACAACCGATCCCGTTTCCAGAATCGTGGGAGCAGCTCCAAAACGCCGCATTTGGCATGAAATGATATATCTCCGACGCCTTTCGGTATCTCTACGTGTCGCTTTCCATGGTATCCCCCCCGACTTTTTGCGGAGACATCCATGGCTGACACTCAAAACATCGTTCTCGGGTCTGACAGCGGGACCTTCTGGCGAGAAGGCGACACCTGGACCGATGATCCTTCTGAAGCCAAGAGCTTCGACAACCCGAGAGAAGCCTGGCAGCAGGCTGTTCGGCTCCAGTCCGACCAGGCCAAATATCTCGAAGACTCTCCTGTAGAGCTTCACCTCCGAGATTCGGATGAGCCACGCCTTACCCGTCGTGTCACCTCGCTCGCGGCGCAGAACAACCGACCCGCGCTTTGGCGCCAGTGGCGAACCAACTTCGGAGCGAATCCGGATCGGTGACGACGCATTGGGGTCTAGATCTTGAGCGAGCCATGGATGAGTCCGGCGCCGGGGTTGGCGACCAGGTCCAAGATCCGGTCTGAGATCAGCAAGAGAACGTGGTCGATCACGTGACCAAGGAGACCGAGAGGAACACCTGGTCGGTCACCGTGCTGTCGCGACCAGACAGATCGGGCGATGCTCAACGAGGACAGCGCCCGGAAGCTGGAGCTGACCTGATCGCGGCCAAGGTCGTTGAGTTGTTCACCGCGGAGCGCCTCAGGAGATTGCCGCCGGAAGATCAGGCTCGGTTCCGGGAGATCTATGATCAGGCTCGGACTCGACTCGATTCTCGGGAGATGCCAACTCTCGAACCCGAGGGTCGGCCCGGGCGCCGTCCCCTGAGGACTGAGCACCCGAGAGCCCGTTTTTTCGCATGCGAAAATTTTCGGGGCGATCGGAAGCGCCGTTTTCGACCTGCACGGTCTTGGACGCCAGTTCGGCCGGTGATTTTTTCACATGCGAAAATTTCGCAGGGTCCAACCGATGCCCATGGTGCTAGACCCTGCTCTATCTGTCCGCTGCGGAAGCCCCGGCTGCCGCATCAGCTGCTCTTGGTCGTCGTCGTACCGCTCAACAATTCAATCATCTCCCGCAGCCCGACCGCCTCGACGCTCTCCGAGATCGGGTAACGGACCTCGCCGGCATGAACGACGAAGGCATTCGTCGGCTGGATGTCCTCGACCGCGTTGTAGAAGCCTCGCTCGGGCTTGGCCGTGAGGCCGCGCTTGATCTCGACCGCCCAGGTGCCCCGTCTGCCTCCGAGCTCCAGGAGCAAATCGATCTCGGCACCGGCGGCCGTGCGGTAAAAGCTGGACTGCGCTCGACTAGGCGCGGCCGTGATCAGGTTCTCGATGACGAAGCCTTCCCAGCTTGGGCCAGACACGGGGTGCCCGAGCAGATCCTCGAAGGTCTCGATGTTGAGCAGTACATGGGTCAGACCGCTGTCCCGGACATAGGTCTTCGGGGACTTGACCAGACGCTTGCCGACGTTCGCATGGAATGGCGGCAGCCGACGCACCAGGAGCAGATCCACTAGCAGGTCGATGTAGCTGGTGACGGTCGGCGACGAGACACTCAGGCCGGAGGCCAGGCGCGATGCGTTGAGCAAAGTGCCTTGGTTGTGCGCCAACATGGTCCAGAGACGCCTCAAGGTCTCTGCCGGGATACGCGGTCCGAACATCGGCACATCGCGCTCCAGATAGGTGCGGACAAAGCTCTCGCGCAGCTCAAGGCTGTCGTCGTCCGTGGCCGCCAAGAAGCTATCGGGGAATCCGCCACGCAACCAAAGCTGTTCGAGGTCGCCGGCGTCGACTTCGTCAACCGTCAGCGGAGCGAGGTCGATATAGGTGATTCGCCCTGCCAAGCTTTCTCCGGACTGGCGGAGGAGGTCGATGGTCGCCGATCCCAGGATGAGGAAGCGCCCTGTACGGTGCCCGGCGCGCCGGCCGGCGTCGATGATCCCGCGAAGCGCCTCGAACAGGGCAGGGACCCGGTGGATCTCGTCGAGAATGACGAGCTTGTCGACATGTCTGTCCAGGAAGAGCACAGGGTCGGAGAGCTTGTCCCTGTCCGCCGCGGCTTCGAGATCCAGGTAGATCGACGGCCGAGTCTTGGCGATCTCGTGGGCGAGGGTGGTTTTGCCGACCTGGCGCGGGCCGATTAGGGCTATCGCGGCCTGACGTTCCAGGGCAGCTTCGACTTTTGAGCCAATGGTACGAGGTATCATCCTTGCAAATTAAAAGTTACGTTTTAGATATGCAAGGATATTCGCTGGCATCGATTTTTTCACATGCGAAATTTTCCAGAGTTTCGCGTCTCCCAAGAGTCGGGCTCTAGACGTGCTGGTCTTCTGACCGGAACGCCTAGAGCCACGCCGCTCGTTCCCGACGGGCGATGCGTCTCCGCCCATGCGGGTAACGATCCCTGACGTCTGCGCGCTGCGCTTGCCGAGAGCTGCTTACGCCCCGAGCCCCATCCCGTCAAAGCCGCGTCTATCGACCATCGTCCAACGGGTGCGGACCAGGTCAAGGACTACTCGTTCCTCCTTGACCCGGTCCTGGATGCGCCCGTTGGCCTCGATGCCCGACGCGGCTCCGACGGGATGGTGAAGATGGTCCGATCCATGGCCGGAAGCAGGGGATGGCGGTGCGCTGCGCGCGGCCTTTCGATACGAGAGACATTCCCTCTCTCGTGCTCTCTCCCGACGCCCACCAACAGGATAGACCCATAAATTCATTGAATATTTTCCAAGAAAATGATTGCAGTGCTGTATGTAGTGCTGTATTATAATCCCCATCGTAACAACAACGACATGGGGCCTTTGCCATGACTCAGCAGATCCTTTCCCGCCAACGCATCCACTAACCGCTTCGTGGATATTCGGCCCGGTGACCTGTCGGCGGAAGAGAAGGCGTCTTTGATCGAGCTGGCATTGACCATCCTGGCGCGCAAGCATCGCCGGGGCAGCGCGCTAACCAGCCCAGAGGCAACCCGGTCCTATTTGCGCCTGGAGATCGGCGAGCGTCATCATGAGCTGTTCGGCTGTCTGTTCCTGGACAACCGGCACCGCATCATCGCCAAGGAAGAGCTGTTCTACGGCACCATCGACGAGGCATCGGTACATCCGCGGGTTGTCGTCGCCCGCGCCTTGGAACTCAACGCCGCTGCTGTGATCTTTGCCCACAATCATCCGGGGTTGCCGAGCCGAGCCAATCGGACCTGCGGATCACCACGCGATTGAAAGAAGCCTTGGCTCTGGTGGATGTTCGGGTCCTGGATCACCTGGTGGTGTCCGTCGAGGATTCGGTCTCGCTGGCCGAGCGGGGTCTTATCTGAATCCAGACCGGGGCGGCGATCAGCGCCGCCGTCCCGGAGCTATTTTTTCGCATGTGAAAAGATCTTGCGCTGTATCCCTTGATGTATCAACGCCCTTAGCGGCACGACCTAGAGAGGTAACCATGGAGCAATACACCGACCTTGACGGCAACCTGATCACCGTCCCCGAGCTGACCTGGCTGGAGGACGGCCGGGACAACGACGGCAACCACTGCGCCCGCTACGCCATCGGCAACGAGGAGAGCGTTTGGCTGGACTGGGACGGCCAGGAGGTCGAGCGGGAGTAGGGGGCTCGGATCGCCCCAGGGGTCAGGGAGGACCCGAGCAGTTTCATTTTTCCTACCGCCCGATCGGGCACGACCTAGAGAGGTAAGCCATGTTCGAAGATGCAGACCTGATCCATCGCTACACGCGCGCCGAGGCCCTGGAGGACGGCACGCTCGTCGATGTCACCGATACCGCGAAGGAAGCGGGATTCCGGATTCCCGTCGCCCTGACCCGGACCGCTTGGAGCGATTGCGTCGCCTGGACCGAGGAAGATACCGAGTGCGTCGTCTATCAGGACGAGTCCGGACGGCTCTGGGATCTGCTTTGGATGGCGATCAACGCCGCACGCCGGAACACTGAGGCGAGCCGCCTGGAGTTCAAGGTGCTGCGGGTCCCCAGGGATAGCCGGACCGGACAGCCGGTCTCGGTGCCCCTGGTTCTGGACATCGGCCCGGGGGACCAGGGCGAGGCTGTCATCACCATCGGATTCGCCGAGGACTTCTAGCCCTGCGGGCATACGTGCACGGGTCCAATGGACCCGCGCGCATGTGTTGGTCATGCTGTATGCTTTAATGTCGAAGTGTTTCCAGCGTTTCCGGAGGTGTCCATGCCTGAAAAGGTTCCCATGGCTCGCATGCAACTCTTGTTGCCCCCAGACCTCAAGGCCGAGATCGAGCAGTTCGCGGAAGAGCAGGGCCTGTCCGCCAACGAGGCGATACGCCTCCTTTCACGACGGGGACTTAGCGCATCGGGCAAACCGGCTCCCGTGGAGGCCCTGCTCGAAGAGCTTGGTTATCGCGTGAGGGATCTGGAGCGGCGCGTTGAGAAAGCCGATGGATCGAGCGCTTGAAACGGCGAATTTTTCGCATGCGAAAAATTGTTCTGATGTATGCCGGGCTGTATCATAGGCATACCTACCCGCCCTTGTGGCACGACCTAGAGAGGTAACCATGCAGATCATCGCGATCGCGAATCAGAAGGGGGGCGTGGGCAAGTCCACGCTCGCCGTTCATCTGGCCTGGCTGGCGCTGGAGCAGAAACGTCCCGTCTTGCTGGTGGACCTGGACGGACAAGCCAACAGCAGCCGGACCTTCACCGACGAGTTCACGGGCGTGCTGGCCTCGAAGCTCTTCACCGAGGCGCCCGGCGCGCTGAAGGGCTCGCCGCAGGCGATTTCCGATCAGTTCTCCCTGATTCCGGCCGACATGGCGATCAACGATGTCGAGGGGCTGGAGCTGGAGACCATCGAACGCCCGGCCGCCCATATCCGCGCGCTTCCCCTGACGTCCGAGACCCTGGTCATCATCGATACGCCGCCAACCCTTGGCCGGCGCTTACTGTCGGCGCTGATCGCCGCCGATGCCGTTGTAAGCCCAGTCGCCCTCAACGGCTACTCGATCCAGGGCATCACCGACCTGCAGAAGACCATCCAGACCGTGATGCGCCGTTTCAATCCTCGGCTCAAGAATCTCGGGCTTCTGGCCAACATGGTCAATAGCCGCTCGGCAACCCATGCCCAGATGCTGGGCGAGCTGCGGGAGGCCCTCGGCGATAAGCTCTTATCTGAGACCATAGGCCACCGAGTTGCCATTTCGGACGCCATTGATAGGGGCAAACCCGTCTGGTATCGAATCCGGGGAGAGAGTGCCCTGCGCGCCGCGCAAGAGATGCGTGGTGTCTGCACCGCCATCCTGGAGAAGCTGTCATGAGCATCAAAGGAATTTCCAGCCTCGCCGAGCTGATGGATACCCCGGCGGATGCTGGTGCCCAGGAGATCGCGCTTTCCCTGATCGATCCCGACCCTAACCAGCCGCGCACCAGCTTTGACGAGCTGCGTCTGGATACCCTGGCCGCATCGGTGAAGGCCCAGGGCGTCATCGAGCCGCTGATCGTCTCCCATCATCCCGAGACCGCTGAACGCTACATGCTGATCGCGGGGGAGCGCCGCTGGCGAGCTGCTGGTAAGGCTGGCCTGACGCGGGTTCCGGTAGTCATCCGCGAGCTGAGCGACGACCAGCGTCTGGCGGTCCAGCTGGTCGAGAACATCGATCGCGAGGAGCTCTCGGTCATGGAGGAGGCCTTGGCCGTGACGCGACTGCTCGACTTCGGCCGCAAGCCCAAGGAAGTTGCGGACATGCTCGGAAAGACCGCCGCCTGGGTCTCCCTCCGTAAGAAGATCGCCAAGCATCAGGCAATCCTCGAGTACTTCGTGGTTCAGGGTCAGACCGGCGATGCCGAGACCCTGGCGATGCTCGTCGACCTGGAGAAGATCGACCGGAAAGCCTTCGAGGACATGCTCCAGCAGGATCAGGTCGGACGCGCCATGGTGCGTGAGGCCCTGGACCTGGCGAAGGCTCGAAAAGAGGAAGCCGAGAATCCCAAGAAGCCGTCGATGCCGGAAGTCACCGATCCGTCGGAATCGGCCCACAGAGAGGAAGAAGCCGCGGCCGAACAAACGGGTACATCTGCGCACTCGGGGTCAGACGGCGACGCCGCGACCTCGCCTGGCGAGGCCCCGGACCCCGAATCTCCGGCAGCCGGCACCGACGAGAAGGCGCCGGCACGACCGAAGGCATCGAGGAGCAAACGCAAGGGTGATTCCGGTTCGGAAGGCGAAGGCGATGCTTATGACGAGATTGCACGAGCCTTGCAGACCATGTTGGGCTTGCCGGTGACGATCGACGTCCCGCGGGACGGCAAATCCGGCGAGCTTCGGATTGGTTTTGCGGACCTGCTGGAGCTGGAAGGTCTCCAGCAGAACCTGACCTGATCGCGCGGCCCGGCTGAACGCCGGGCCGTTCTACAGGCGACCCGAGATCACCATGCTCCGAGGCACCAAGATCAAAGCTCAATACGGCGAGGCACCCGTGCGGCAGGGCGTTTACGTGTGGGCGCTGATCGAGCATGGCCCTGGTCTCCAGGGCAGGGGAGGGTGGTGTCCATGAAGGACGGCATACCCGCGTGCCCCGATTGCGGTGGCCCCATGCACCTGGAAAGCTCGGCCTACGGCCTTGCCTGGGAGTGCGGCCAGCGGGCCGGGGTAGGGGGCGGTTGCGAGGGTGTTATCCAGCTCCGCGAGGACGATGAGCTGACCGAGCTTCAGATCGCGGAAACGATCGCGCGGCGAACCCTGGGCGACGGTTCCAGTGCTCACCAGCAGGGGCAACCCGGATACCACCACGTCATTGGTCCCCTGGAAGAGATCGCCAGGAGCGGGTATCTCTCCAGTCCTCAGCGCCGGGTTCTGGAAGAGGCTCGAGTCATCGTCGAGCGATTGGCCAGCGCCGCCGTTCTGGCGAAGGATCAGGCGCGGCGCCAGGAGAAGGCTAGGGAAGGAGCCATGGAGGAACGCTTCCGGCAAGCCATGGGGCTCCTGGGTCAGAGTCTTGCTCCCGATACGACCCGGCTGGAGGCATCTGTTGTTGATCTGCTCGCGTTGGCTCGTTTGGGTGGGGATGCTCGCTCTACCGTCCCCGACATCCTTACCCACGACAGTATCGAGGAGCTGGAGAACCTCTTGCGCAGCCGTTCCATGGGCGAGCAGCGTACTGCCGCGGATGTGATCTTCGCGGACCTGGTGTCAGCACATCAGGACCTCCGGGAAGGTATTTCTCGAGATTGGAACGTTCGTTCCGAGCCCATCGAGGACCTGTACGCGAGATTCATCGCGGCCCTTCCAGGACTGCGCGAGGCCATCCTCGCTTCACCGCCCCCCTATCTCCAGGTGGTCCGCCGTCTCCTTGCCGAGACCGCCCCCGACAACGTGGTTCCGCTGGCGCCACGCCCAAGCTCCATGACCCCGATTCCGAATCAAACGCGCCGGCGGGTGATCTCCGCGTTCCGCTTCCACAGTCAATGCTCCCCGGCCGAGTCCGCGGCGCTGTTGACCTCCTTTGCCGTCAAACGTGGTCTCTCGGACCCGCGCCGCCCGCCTCCCGGATCAGCCCTAGAGCAATGGGCCACCGCGGCGAAGGCCCCCTTGTGGGCGGTCCAGGCCGCGGCCTCCTGGCTCGACGCCCATGCCACTGTCACCGACCCGGAAGAGCAGGCCGCGGTCGCGGCGGTCCTGGAGCAAACCGGCGGGGGAGGGGATGGGTGATTTTTTCGCATGCGAAAAAACCCCCGAGCGACTACGGCGCTGGCTACCGTGACGAGCTAGAGCGCTTCAAGACCGCGATCAACCTGACCGAGTACGCTGCGAGCCAGGGTTATCAGCTCGACAAGCGCGCGAGCTCGCGCAACTCGGTCGTCACGCGCCATCCTGCCGGCGACAAGGTCGTCATCGCTCGCGGCGAGGACCAGCACTGGATCTACTTCTCGGTCCGCGATGACGCCGACAACGGGTCCATCATCGACTTCATCCAGCATCGGCGCCGGTGCGGTCTTGGCGATGTCCGTCGGGAGCTGCGGCCCTGGATCGGTGGTGCCGTCCCCCGGCCGGCGCTGGAGCTGTATGTCCCTGAGGTGGTCCCTGTCTCGCGCGACCGGGCGGGCGTCATCCGCGCCCTCACGGCCATGAAGCCCCTCGCGACGCATCGGTACCTCGAAGAGGAGCGGGCGATCCCCCGCGAACTCCTCGCCCATCCACGCTTTGCCGGCAAGGTTCTGGTCGATGCCTGCTCCAACGTTATCTTTCCCCACGCCGACCAGGACGGCCCCTCTGGCTACGAGATCAAGAACCGCAGTTTCACCGGCTTCGCCTCGGGCGGCGAGAAGGGGCTATGGGTCTCTGGGGTCAAGCGTACCGATACCGCCCTGGTGATCGCCGAGAGCGGCATCGACGCCCTGAGCTACGCGGCCTTGCATCCTGACGAGCACGCCCGCTACGCGAGTTTCGGAGGCGCCCTGAACACCCATCAGCCGTCGCTGATCCAGGCAACCGTAAAGCGCCTGTCGCCTGGTGCCGCCTTGCGGATTGCTACAGATAACGACAAGGATGGAGCCGACTTCGCCACAACTATCGAGGGTTTGGTTGTCGACACTGGCAGGAGGGATCTGGTTGTCGAGCGGGTTACGCCCAACGGTGCTAAGGACTGGAATGACTCGTTACGAGGCGGTAGAGACCATGGCCGGTAAGTGAGCCCTTGCCGATACAAAGGTTGTCGGACAGATGTCCAACAACCCATTCCGAACATACCTAGCCTACCGGAAGATGTGTTAGGTTTCCGCAACAAGCGGCTCAACTCCGATGCCCATTGAGGCCGACACTATTGATCCTAGTGTGATTTTGGGCTCGCAGGGGTGACCGACTGCTGAGTCCCAACTACGGACATTGGAGCCGAGGTATTCGGGCTCGCGGTTTCGGCCGTGACCGGACCTACACCTTTCCCTGACGAACGGCAGCCTTGCACAGTAAAGCGGACCTCAAGGAGTTCTACCGTGCTGACGCCTCTGGTGGATCGGCAGATTTCCGGCCTGAGCTGACTTGTTCGCGGTGGATCTAGATCTGTGACCCGCTGGCGAGGTGAGAATTTCCTGTAAGGTCAGATCTCCTGATCTCAGGGATTATCATATGAACCCGATTTCAAAAATCCTGGTGAAGCTCATCAGTTTCACAGCGGCTGACGATAGAGTCGCCAGCGATTTGCTTCGTGCCAGCCTATCGAATAATCGACCGTGGTTAATCCGAAACCAATTCATAAACCAGACGTAAATTCGTACCGGGAAAAATCGTCTCGGTCTGGTTGAGTTCCGTACAAAGGTGACGGATCACCTCGTCGCCGCAACGATTGGCCTGACAATGCACACGCACCGTCAAGGTCCCTGCGTTTTCGTCGGGCAGCAGGTCGGCTTCCGTGCTGTAGAGTGCTCTCAGTAAACTACGGGCATCGTCTTCTCGATGCATCTTTTCCCGTGCCATCTGCACCATGGCGGTTTCGGCACGGTAAGCCACCATCTTGATGGTGTCGATCAGGTGTTTACTTTGTGTGCTTAGCTGCTTGAAGCGTTCCTCTTCGGGCAGCTCGGCGATTGTGATGTGGTGTGCGACCGCTTTGCGCTGAGCTTTGAGCTCATTGAGCTCTTTTGTCAGGCCCTCGATCTGCTCCCGGAGCTGCGCTTTTTTCTGCTCGAACGCGGCCACTTTTTTGGGTTCGATCTCGCCTTTGAGACCCATCGCCGAGAAGGCTGCAAGCTTTCGGGTGAGATGACCTCGAAGGCTTCGCACCCGTCCATCGAGCTGGCGATACGCCGGGTTCACCACCCTTGTGGTATCGGGAATCTCCTCGGTAGCATAGTCGACCAGACGGTCCATTCCGTAGTGTTCGCGCATGTATTTGAAGAAGTTTTCCTGCGACCATCGAGCGAACATGGCCGCGGCCACCGGCCCCGGATCCGAACGGTAATCGCTCGACAGCACCGCGGTCTGATGGCCGCTTGCGGTTTGTTTGCGGATTTCGCGCACCCAGACCTTACCCCCAAGGAAGGTGCCGCGCTCGGCCAAGCGCATTTCCACACCGGCGCCCGATGAGAGCTGCACCCGGCAGGGAACGAACTCCTCGGACGGCCAATCCTCCCCGGGGTATTTGTGGTAGGTCAGACAGGCAATGCGTTTCTTTTTCAGGGTGCGTAGAAAGACTGGGCTATAGCCTTCCCGGTCAAAGACCAGGGTGAAACGATGCAATTTCGCATCGCCCGCCAATTGCTCGGGCGTGGGCTGGTTGGGGATCTCCTTTTCCAGGCGCGGTACAATTTCATGCTCCAACACCTGGAGCATTCCGGGATCGACGGCCTGGTTGAGCAGAAAGAACGGCTGTCCATCCATGGCATTGACGTCGGGTAGCCGGGTGACGTCACCGTCACCCAGCCCCCTTAGAACCCGGCGTGCAAGTTTCCCCGCACCGGGCTCAAGCCGTGATAAGGCGCCGTGAAGCACCCGATGGTCAACGGGACGGTGGCTAAGGCGCGTCACGAGAAAAGCCATGCAGGTAGAAGCCCGGGGACCTCGTCCCGTTGGCGAGCCCGGCGCGCAGCGAAATAGCTGGCGTGTTCCGGATCGTAGGGATTAGAAGCACCGCGGATCAGCACATGACGACGGATCGGAATGCTCAGCATCCGAAAGAGCTCGACCGAACCGTCTGTGAACACCCAGTCGCAACCCTCCCTGCGAGCATAGTACCGATCCTTGACCCACTTGCGGGCGCGCTGGGGATGTCGCCGTTTCGCCCAATTCCATATCATGCGCCAGATCGCGTGGTCGATGTCGTTGAAGACCTCCTTGCTCACGACATGGCGGTAGTAATTGCCCCAACCCCGGATCACCGGGTTGAGACGTCGGATCAGGATACCCTGGGGCAGACTTTTGCCTGTCCGGATGATCTCCCGAACCTTCTCCTTCACCGCCGCGATGCTGGACGTGGCCGGTTTGATGAGCAGCTTGCCGTTGTACTTACGCACATTGAAGCCGAGGAAATCGAAGCCCTGGTCGATATGGACGATTCGGGTCTTCTCCTCTGCCAGCTCCAAACCTCGCTCCATGAGGAACTGCACCACCAAAGGTTTGACTTCCTCTTCGAGTAGCGCCTGGGAGACGCCAGTGATGATGAAGTCATCGGCATAGCGGACAAGGTTGACCTTGCGACGACCCCTGACGTGCGTTTTCAGACGCCCCGCCAGGCCGTCCAGCGCCATATTGGCCGCCGTCGGGGAAATGATACCCCCTTGCGGGGTCCCCTCTGCCGTTGGGTGGAACATCCCACGTTCCAGATAGCCGGCCTTGAGCCAAGCGCGCAATTTTCCCTGATCGGAGGGGACATGTTCGACTAGCCAGACTTGGTCGAGATGGTCGAAACAGCCCCGGATATCCCCTTCCAAAATCCATTCGGCGCTCGTTCGCTGGCATAGCGCCTGAAAGCAGGCCGCCATCGCATCCTGCGCAGAGCGCCCCTGGCGAAAACCATAGGAGCACTTGTCGGCCAGCGTTTCAGAGACCGGGTCCAGTGCAAGCAGTTCGAGGGCCTGTTCGGCCCGGTCCGCCTGAACAGGAATGCCGAGCGGGCGGCGTTTTCCGTTCTTCTTGGGGATGTAGATCCGTCTGAGCGGCTTTGGCTTGTATTCCTTCGCATTCAACTGTTGGGCTTGCTGCCACTTTTGCACGGGGGTTTCCAGCACGATGCCGTCCACCCCCGCGGTACGTTTGCCCCGATTGGAGCTGACTCGTTGCACCGCCAACAACTTGGCGAAGAACGAGCTGGCGAGCAGGCGCTGCAAGCACCGCACGCGGTGCCAACTGCCTGCCCTGACCGCCTTCACGATACGGGCTTGTAATCGGCTGACATGACGGCGTATCTTGGCCCAATCGATCGAGGACCAATGTGCCGCCGCGCCCCGAGGGCCTTCAATGACGCCAATGGCATTCATCGTCTAAGAAACCGTCCGGGTTGCACCTTTCCGCACCTTTCTCGTGATCCAAGACCAGTCGGAAGTCAGCCCCCTTTCGGGGTGGGGCAAAGCTCGAACCCCTATCCGGTCGATTACAGACCGGCGTTCGCTTCCTCCGACCTCCCATACCCACTCACCCATCAGCGAGCCCTTACGGGTCACTTTCCGCCGTCCTTGCGGGGATGGTTGGGCTTACCACGTTGCACACGCATACCACTCCTGGAGGGGTTAGGCTCCGCCTGTCCGCCGGTGGCGCACCATCTGCGGGGGGTGATACTGGGACACCCTCACCTGGCCACCTGCCTTTTGGCACATGCCTGTAAGCCCCTTTGGCATGTTCACCGTCACGACGGCTCAACAGCGATTCACCTGAGTTAGCCATACCCTCCAACCCCAGCTCCCGACCGCCTTAGGGCTGGCAGTCGCAACTTCGCCTCACGGTTCGGTTGCCCGCCCCGAAAGGCGGAGGCTACAGTGTCCCGGAAGCTTCGCACCCCAGGGTTGCCCCCAGCGCACGTCCCGGTAGGGTACGGGTGGCAGAACACCCGATCAGCTGATCTGTCTTTGCACAGATCTCCCTGATAAATATGCGTGCGACCTCGTGTCGCACCCAGTAGTCGGTGGTGGCGCGCAAACACAGCTTTTGGCGCGCCACATAGTGGCGTGGTAGTTGGGTTTGATGGCCGTGGTATACCCGCACGTGGCCATCGACATACAACACCGCCGCCTTGTCGGGATCCTCTCCCATCCATTGGGCACAGAGTTCGGCGCTCCAGCAGCTTGCCTGTTCCTGTTCGGAAAGCAGCGCGAGCTTCTTGCGCAAGGTGCGAACTTCGGGAATGCGGTCCAGCCCCAGCAGCTTGCCCCATTCGCCCGGTGCACAGTAGCGCAGTTGCTCCAGCGATGGCAGCCGCGCCAGGGCCAGGAAGGCCAGTATTAAGAAAAGGCTCTCCAGTCCGTAATAGCCCTTGGGTAACTGGAAGTATTTGTCGGCCTGATGCAACAGACCGATGGCCAACAGCGCCGGCAGGGCGAGGAGTACGCCCCCATTGGGAACATCGGAAACCGCTCGAAAGACCGGTTCTACGGCCGTGAGCTCCCCCACGCTGGCCGCCATGCGATCCAGGACGTTGTCCGCCCCCACCCCCATCGGCGCCGCTGCGTCTTCGCCGCTGCGTTGGCTCTTGGTGCTTAGCGGTGTGTCGAGGTCTTTTTTTTTGTGGGCTTATGCAGGCGCCCGGCACGTATGGCCTTGGCCAGCGTATTGGGTTTCACGGCAATCCGCTCGGCTACCTCCGCGATTTCCAATCCCTCGTCGAGCTGTTCTTGCGCCTCCTTCAACACCACCGCGGTCAGCACCGCCGGCCCCCGCGGCTTCGGCTTCTCATAAAATCCCGCGACCCCTCTCTCCCGATAGAGCTTAACGGCCCGTTTGACGCTGATGAGCGTGATTCCAAAGGCGCGGGAAATATCCGCCTGTTTGGCGTTGCCATTGATGCAAAACTGCGCGGTGATCATGCGGAAGGTCGGAACATCATTCTCGGCGTGAATGAATACCGGCATGTTCCCGTTGAAATAGGTTACTTGACCATCCCTTTTTTCAAAGGCCAATTCCGAGGTGATGTGCTCCACACCATCTGGAAACAAGGGCAATTGCATCTGCGGCATTTGGCGAATCCCTCCAAGGACTTGCTTGGGTTTGGCCGCCGCTTGGCATCCTCGGCGGCGTGAAGCGGTATCGCTTCACAATCCTACCAAGGAGATGAGCTGGGAACAGGCGCAACAACGGTTTCTGGCACAAAATCCAGTGTCCATGCGGCTTTCGCCGCTCTAGCGGTGCCCTGACACCATGGGGTGAGATCAGGAGGTCTGAACGTTCTTCGCCGGAGCGTCGAAATCGATCAGGATCAGGTCGCGCTCGCGCTTCTCCTCGCGATCGAAGAACTTGCCCCGGTTGCGCAGGTGCTCGACGAATTCCCTGTTGCCGTAGATGTCGGTGTGGAGATGGCGGAATTGCCCGAGCAACGCGCCCTTGGCCTCGGCGTAGCGCGGGTTGAATTCCCGCACCATGGCGTCGAGCAGGTCGTCGAAGAACAAACTCGAATTCCTAATTCTTCATTCGTAATTTTTCATTGATTGTGGATCCGGGCTTGGACGGTTTGGTGTTCTCCGGGTTTCACTCGAAAGGCTTCCAGACGCAACGTGCGCTGAATCTGGTCACGATGCTCAGGTTTCACGCCGACCTCCTCCGCATAATCCAGCCAGCGTGATACGGTTTCCTGCACCTCTATCAGAATCGTCTCGGCACGCCCTCGCTTCATGGACACCGACTTCGCGCAGGCCTTGAAATCCTCCAGGGTAAAATCGTCGCGTTTGCCGTTTAGGCTCATCTGATGGCTGGCGGTCCAGGCGCCGGACGGATTGTAGCTGTAGGTCATGTCGAAAGAGGGCGCCAACGACCACCCGCCGGACTTGTTCATGAGGAACGCAATATTCTTGACATGATCGTCCTGATTGCGCGCGACGATGTTAAACACCATGCGACGGAACTGCTGCTCGATGGCCTGCATGGGAAGGCCCAATTGCCGAATCACCAGCAAGGCCTGCTCATAGGCATAAGCGCCCGACATATTGAAATCGTAATGCGCCAGCGCACAGAGTGACTGCATATGCAGTTTTCCCCCACCCGCCAGACGGTCGAAGCGGCGGGTCATGAAATGCCGCCGACTGTTTTCCTCGAACAGCCGGCATTCGCTGATATCGATGCCGCAGTCACGGGCCATCCGGTAATAGGCATACTCGATGACGCCGTAACCTTGCGGGTCTTCCAGTTCCTTGTCCCGGTTGCCGCTGACGCCGTCGAATTTCAGCAGCCAGTACTCGAATCCTTTGCCGGCCGATACTTGGCCGGAGCGAACTTCATTGGTGGACGGATTCCAGGCGATCACCGCCTTGGCGCGCGCGCCTCCGGCCGAGGTACCCACCCGCAGGATATCGAGCAGCGCCTGCTCCCGGCTCTCGTCGGCGAAGGACCCCTGCAGATTGTGACGGTGGGTCAATATCTCCGAGGCGAGCTCCACCAGCTTGTGGACCTCTATCTGCCTGGTCCGCTGTGCGCTGGGGCCTGTCGCAGGCACAAATTCCAGCGCACCCATGCCGCGCTCGCCGGTATAGCAAAGCCGTTCGATCGCATTGAATGAGCCCGGCTGCCGTCCCTGTGTGGCGAGCCAGGCATCGATCAGGACGTGACCGAACTTGTCCGGCAGCGAATCCGCCAGCAGGCCGGGCAACCCGTAAAAGGTCTTGCGGGTTAACTCGGGGAAGGTATAAATGCGATTGGATAACGGCATGGTAATCGGCGAAATTTCGATGCCACTCTGTGCAAACGCCGGGTCGTACTCGAAGGCGGCCACTTCTTCGCCCTCCGCGAGCGAGACCGCACCAATCGTACGCCCCCAGAGCCGAACCTCGGCAACGCTGGTCAAGATTCGTCACCCCATGTCCAGGGCTTCCCCGGTTGATCCGAAGGGCGGCGTTTCGAGGCCCGTTGCCGCACTTTACCCTTACGCTTGAGCAGATCCATGGGCCTCGGCCCGGCCTCGGGGATCAGGCTATCGAGTCCCGGCAAGCCATCGAGTACCCGCAAGAGCCGGATCAGGTTCGACATCTGCGCCGAGTGCCCGGCTTCTATCCGTTCAAGCGTACGTTTGGCAATGCCTGCCTGTTCGGCCACCTCTGCCTGAGTCAATTGCAAATCGAGCCGGCGCGACGAAATCCGCTCTCCGATCTCGGCGAGAATGGCGTCGTCCGCAAGGAGTTTGGATATTTTCATAGTCGTCGATAGTGACGAATTAACATTATTAAATGCTTTATTTCGCAAAATATAGCGATATATATAACAGATTTTATCCTATATTACAAAGCGTAACTATTGACGACTTATTTAAAATATTGCACATATATCGCCACTATCGGCGACTTATGTGAACGATCCAACCCTCAATGACTTCGTAAACGTTGTTGGTCAGGATGCATGTCAATTTGGAATTACGAATTACGAATTACGAATTACGAATTA
>Ga0316197_10001592_pt1 | contig 16121 bp, 12 predicted proteins | sample OudBiesiAoxic_MG_FD_204939 | JGI IMG/M metagenome (GOLD analysis project Ga0316197, IMG submission 204939) | Coastal sediment microbial communities from Oude Bieten Haven, Netherlands - site A oxic | ecosystem: Environmental > Aquatic > Marine > Coastal > Sediment | place: Netherlands... | reverse complement strand
TAACCTTAATGATATTTTCAATTATACTAATGCTATTTGTGAGACCGCACATGGCAGGGCTTATGGTTATGGGGCTTGCTGTATCGTTTATATTTCAAAAAAACATACCTTTTATCCATCGCTTATTTCTGGGGACAACCTCTCTTGTAGTTGTAGCTATTCTAGTCCCTTTTGCATTAAGTTATGCTGGAGTAGGGGAAAAAGTTGATGCCGAAATGTTGGGCGATTATATAGATAAACGACAAAGTTATAATACTGAAGGTGGAGGAGGCGTAGACTTAAGTAGTATGACCTTTCCTATGCAATTATTTACTTATATGTTTAGGCCTTTACCATTTGAGGCGCACAGTATTGCTTCGCTTATGGCTTCACTTGATAATATGGTATTACTTTATTTATGCATTGTTGGTTCATACTGTTTAATTAAAACAAGGCTTACTTCGGAGTATAAATTACATAACAGGGCATTCATGTGGTTTTATTTAATGAGTTCTTGGAGCGTCTTATCAATGACTAGTGCTAATTTGGGTATTGCTATGAGACAAAAATGGATGATAGCTCCAATGTTGATTTTTTTACTTTTATCTGTAATTGGTAATGAAAATAGTAGAAGTAATTATGAAAATTAATATTATAGGTACTCTCCCATCTTCACTATATAATTTTCGAGGTGCATTGCTTGAACACCTTGGTTCAAAGAAATTTAATGTTACAGCATTAGCTACAGGTGCATCTGAAGATGATATTAAAGCTGTAGAGGCCTTGGGTGTCAATTATCATGATTACCCTGTGAGTAGAAGTGGTTTGAATCCATATGAAGATTTTAACACTTTTAAGGTATTACTTGCATTTTTCAAAAAACAGCGCCCGAATGTTATTCTGGCCTATACAATAAAACCCATCATATGGGGGGGACTTGCAGCAAGGTTTATAACTGATTGTCGTTTTTATGCTTTAGTCACAGGCTTGGGCTTTGCTTTTCAGAAAGGAAGCTGGAAAAAAAATATTTTAATGAAAATAGTTATATTTTTATATAAAGTAGCTTTAAAAAAGTCTGAGAAAGTGATTTTTCAAAATCCAGATAACAGGCAGGTTTTCGTCGATTTAGGGATAGTACCCGAACATAAAGCATATTTAGTTAATGGTTCTGGTGTTGATATCTCTCATTTTGAGGTGAAACCATTATCTGCAACTCCAGCGTTTTTACTTATCGCTCGTTTATTAGGAGATAAAGGTATTCGCGAATATATTAAAGCTGCCAATATAGTCAAACGAAAATACCCAGAAGCAGTATTTCAGTTAGTGGGTCCAGAAGACCCTTCTCCTGATGGTATTTCTCTCGAGGAATTATCAATATTAAATATTAGTCAATCAGTAGATTATTTAGGATCTACTAATGATGTTAGATCTTATATCGAAAGTTGTAGTGTCTTTGTATTACCTTCGTATCATGAAGGATTACCAAGAACAGTGCTTGAAGCTATGGCAACAGGACGACCGATTTTAACGACAAATGTACCTGGTTGTCGCGAGACAGTTATTAATAATGTCAACGGTTGGCTAGTAGAAAAAGCTAATGTAGATCAATTAGCTGAGCGAATGATTTGGTTTATCGAAAATCCTAACGAATGGCAACGAATGGCGCAGGCCAGCAGAGAGATAGTTGAAGATAAATTTGATGTGCATAAAGTTAATAAAAATTTATTTAAAATAATGGAACTTGATAAATAATGAAACGTTTATTTGATTTGATCGTCAGCATACTAGCCTTAATCTTCTTATCCCCAGTTATTTTAATCACAGCAGCTTTAGTGAGATTTAAATTAGGTGCACCTATTTTATTTACACAAGAGCGTCCTGGATTAAATGGTAAAATATTTAAAATGATGAAGTTTAGAACTATGCTTAATGCAGTAGGGAGTAATGGACAGCTGTTACCAGATGAGCAACGCTTAACCCCGTTTGGTGCTTTTTTACGCTCTACAAGCTTAGATGAATTGCCTGGTTTATTTAATGTGATTAAAGGTGAAATGAGTTTAGTCGGTCCTAGACCACTTTTAGTTGAATACCTTCCTTTATATAGTGATGCAGAGTCAAAACGCCACAATGTACGACCTGGTATAACTGGCTGGGCGCAAGTTAATGGCCGTAATGCGGTGAGTTGGGAGCAGCGGTTCTCATATGACATATGGTATGTTGAAAACCATAGTTTTTGGTTAGATATCAAAATACTATTTTTGACGATAAAAAAAGTTTTCGTACGAGATGGTATAACACACCAAGCTTCAGAGGCTGAATCAAGGTTTAAAGGACATAAATGAGATTTGTAATTATAAATGATATTCATGCAAATTATCATGCTCTAAAAGAAGTAAGTAAAACGTTATCTAAATTAGAGTTTGATAAATTAATAATCTTGGGAGATATTCTCACTTATGGAGTATTAGTTCAAGAAACGATTGATATACTTAAACAGTTTGAGAAAAAATATGAGTGTATATTTATTAAAGGTAATCATGATCAAATATACTTTGATTATCAAAAAGGTAAAGAGTATCAATACAAGCCATTTCCACCCTTTATCAACGAATCAGTCCTATACACAGCTGAAAAATTAGACTGTAGTTTTGAAAATATGTTTAATTGGCGGGAATCATTTCTTTGGAAAAATGTTTTGTTTACTCATGCAAACATGTATAGCTATGGAAATTGGTCTTATTTAAATACAGAAGATGAATTCTTAAAAAATTATGAAGAATTAGAAAAAAGAAACCTTCGTGGTGCTATATTTGGTCATACCCATCGTGCAAAATATCAAACTTATCAAAATGGTAAACCTCAAGCTGAGTTATCTGCATTAACTAAAAAAATTGAGATAGGTTCATCATTTTTATTAACTAACGGAAGCTTAGGGCAACCAAGGAGTTCAAATGCTTCTTTTTTAATATGTGAATTAACAGATAACAATTGTACATTTGAATCTAAGGTTATCAATTATGATATAAAAGCCCATTGTAGATCTCTAATTGAATCGAATCTTAGTTTTGAAACACAAACAAAATTATTAAATTTTTATAAATGAAGGGTAAAATGATAAATATTCTAGTTACAGGTGCCGGTGGTGGTGTAGGTCAGGGGATTATAAAATCGATTAAGTTAATTGAAGATTTAGATATTAATGTTATTGCGGCCGATATGAGCCCATTGGCTTCGGGTTTATACGGTGGCGATAAAGCTATATTAGTTCCTGCGGCATCTGCTAGTGATTACTTTGATGTTATAAGTCAGATATGTGTAGAAAATAATGTTAACTATTATTTTCCTGGTACTGATGTTGAATTATTAAAAGCGGCTGATTTTGCATCAGAATTATATCAAAAATGTCAAACGGAAACCGCAGTGTGTCCTAAAGATGTTATAGAGATAGCGGATGATAAATATTCTACCTATAAATTCCTAAAAGATAATGGGTTCAATGCACCAAATACAATTTTCCCTGATGATACCAATTTAACTAATTTACAGTACCCAGTAATTATTAAACCAAGAGTTGGTTGTCGTTCTATAGGTGTATATAAAGTAAATAATGCACAGGAAGCTAAAGCTGCTATAGAATCTGTTGAGAGTCCTGTTATACAAGAATATTTAGACGGTGATGAATTCACATGTACTGTTGTGGTTGTGCAGGATAAAATTTCTGATGTTCTTTGTTTAAAACGTGATCTTCGAGCGGGAGATACTTATAGGGCTTTCCCGGAAAAAAATATTGTCATTGAAAGTTACGTAAAAGCCTTAGCATTAAAATTAGGTATTTATGGATCATGTAATTTCCAATTAAGACTAGATAATGGTATTCCTAAATTGTTTGAAATTAATAGTCGATTTTCCGGAACAACCCCTTTTTGTGCCCAGCTTGGTTTCAACCCTGTAGAGTTTTATTTAAAAGCAAAACTAAATAGGAAATATAGCAGTAATATTAACTATGATGCAATAGTATTACGCCATTGGACTGAGGTTGTAGTACCTAAGTCAATATTAAATGAGAAAGCAATTGCAAAACCTTTCAAGGTCGAATCTTTAAAAGTATCGAGTATGTTATAAATGCAAATATTAGTGACTGGTTCTAGGGGCAAGCTAGGGACTCAAATTTGTTTAGAGTTAGAACAACATAATATTGATTTTTTTAGGTTCAGTCAGTTTATGTCTTTAGCTGATATTAATTGGACAGAAATTACTCATATTATTAACTGCGCAGCAGTTATTCCTAATGATAAAGAGACAATAGAATCCTACTGGCTGGGTAATGTTGAGTTTATAGCTGAATTATTAAAATATTCCTCAGGTAAGTATTTCATCCACTTTTCATCATTAAGTGAACAATACAAGTTTGATAATTATCAAATAACAAAACTACTAGGGTCAAATTTATTAAGTTGCAATAGCCATATCCTTGCGAGTTTGCAAATTATTACAGTTCCAACACTTGAAGATAAAACATTAATTAACTATTTGATAGAAAAGTCTAAAACTGAAAAAGTAACAGTTGACAGATTAAAGTATAGTTTTATGGAAGTTACAACATTAGCCAAACTAGTAATTCAGTCAATTCAGCAAAAAAATAAAAAGATTAATGTTGTAAATAGCTATATTGAAAAAGATCTATACGAAGAGGTAAAACTGAGAACTAATTCAGAAAACATACAGGAGGGTGGGCTTATTGATCGTACCTCAATTAATGATAATTTAATCACTTTTACCTTTAATTTACTCAACGAGATCTCTAAAAAGAAAAGCATATGTTAAATACTTCATTTTCTCCTTGGCCTAGCTTCACTCAAGAAGAGGCCGATGCTGTCAGTCGCGTAGTTTTATCAAATAAAGTTAATTACTGGACCGGTACTGAAGGTCGTGAGTTCGAAAAAGAGTTTGCTAGTTGGGCTGATAGTGAATATGCCATAGCTTTAGGTAATGGCACGCTAGCGCTCGATATTGCTTTAAAAGCATTAAATGTAGGGACCGATGATGAAGTAATCACAACGCCACGTACATTTTTAGCGTCTGCTTCAAGCATTGTTACCGCTGGGGCCGCACCTGTTTTTGCCGATGTAGATTTAAATAGCCAAGCAATTACCGCCGAAAGTATAAAAGCGGTACTCACACCAAAAACTAAAGCGGTTATTGTGGTGCATTTAGCGGGTATGCCTGCTGAAATGGACGACATAATGGCATTGAGTAAAGAGCATGGCTTTTATGTAATTGAAGACTGTGCCCAAGCGCATGGTGCTAAATACAAAGGCCGCTCAGTAGGTAGTATTGGCCATGTAGGCGCGTGGAGCTTTTGCCAAGATAAAATAATGACCACCGGCGGCGAAGGCGGCATGGTAACCACAAACTCGAAAGAGCTATGGTCAACTATGTGGAGCTATAAAGACCACGGTAAAAGCTTTGATGCAATATACAACCGTGAGCATCCACCAGGGTTTAGATGGTTACACGAAAGTTTTGGTACTAACTGGCGCATGACCGAAATGCAAGCTGTACTTGGTCGTATTCAATTAACCCGTATGAGTGATTGGACAGCAAAACGCCAAGCACATGGTGTTGAACTAGATAAAGTCGCCAGTGAATTTGACTGTATTCGTTTAGTAACAGTGCCAAGCTATATTGAACATGCTGAGTATAAACATTATATGTTTATTAAATCTGAACAATTATCTGAAGGTTGGGATCGCGACCGTATTGTTAACGAAATAGTTGAACGTGGTGTACCGTGTTTTCAGGGGAGTTGCTCTGAGGTGTATCTTGAAAAAGCATTTGATAACACCCCATGGCGACCTGAAAAACGTTTACCAAATGCAGTTGAGCTAGGCGAAACGTCAATTATGTTTTTAGTACACCCAACACTTACTGAAGCTGAAATAGCTAAAACAACGCAAGCGATGAAAGAAGTATTTTCGTTGGCGTCTAAATCTTAAAAGTTCGATTACCTCTCAGCTTATAATTGTGAGTAAATAATGACAAATATAAGCTGCACTCACTGTTTAGGGCTTATGCATGAATATTTGTTCATGAAGTGTGGGGAGGGGCAAAGTGGGTTGTAGAATTCATTACTTAGTAAAGAGTTTTATAGCACGTAAGCTCATCACCCAATCGTAATATCTATTGGGCCTAAATTTCTGTTGCTTTTAACACATTAATTTAAATACACTATTTCTTGAAGAGTGTCTCGCGTGAGACACTCTTGAGACAGTTTTTAGGCATTATTTACTGCACCAATAGTCACATTACTTATATATTTTAACTGTCTCAATCAAGCGCTTAAGCTCTAACCGGTCTCTAAGCGTGTAATAAATCATCATTTAAAGCTACTTACATTAATGAGTTTTTTGTTATAGTTAGCGCTATTATTGATTTCAAATATCATATTGGGTTATGCCCTATACTGAACCGCAAAGGAACTTGCCTATGGATAGTTTTATTCGTTCTATTTTAAGTGCTTCTAGGCCTAAAAAGCGCCTTATAACGCTTTTTATTGACTCGCTTTTTCTTTTTTCTGCATTTTGGCTGGCGCTTATAGTCAGGTTAGATAGCCTTGACCCTTTATATGAACAAGATAATTGGTTATTGCTGGGCCTGCTAATTCCCACCAGCTTATTTACGTTTATTAATTTAGGTTTATACCGAGCAGTATTGCGGTATATGAATTCACAAGCCGTGTGGGCTGTTGTGCTTGGTACCGCGATCACCACTCTTATTTTAGTCGTAATCGCCTTTTTTGCTGGCGTGAATATCCCTCGGACTATGCCATTTATTTTTGCTTGGCTATGTTTATTAACTGTCGGTGGCTCACGTATTTTAGTGCGCGCAATTATTAGTAAAATGGTGATGAGCAATAAAGAGTCGGTGATTATTTATGGTGCAGGCTCATCGGGGCGACAATTAGCCACGGCATTAAATGCAGGGCCTGAGTACTTTGTAAGCGCGTTTATTGACGACGACATGACAAAGCATGGCTCTATAATACAAGGCATACCGGTACGTGCATTTAGCGAAATACATGAGTTAATAAAAAAACGTAAAGCAACGAAAGTTCTGCTTGCTATGCCTAGTGAAACACGTGCAAGGCGCAAAGAAGTACTCGCACAACTTGAGCCATTACCGATTAAGGTACTTTCGATTCCTGGTATGGCCGATATAGTCGAAGGTAAAGCGAAACTTTCTGAATTCAGAGACGTAGGTATTGAGGATTTACTTGGGCGCGACCCTGTAACCCCTAAAGACGATTTAATGACCGCTAATATAACCAACAAAGTGGTGATGGTTACTGGTGCGGGCGGCTCAATTGGTTCTGAGTTGTGTAGACAAATAGTAAAACTTAAACCAACTAAATTAGTGTTGTTTGAGCGCAGTGAAATCGCCCTTTATTCAATTGAAAAAGAATTAGGTGAATACATAACTAATAATACGCTTAATATTGAACTCATTCCGATTATGGGCTCAGTACAGCGGGTTAACCGCCTTGAAACTGTGATGACTACTTTTGGTGTGCAAACCATCTACCACGCCGCTGCTTATAAACATGTGCCATTAGTTGAGCACAATGTAGTAGAAGGTGTACGCAATAATGTATTTGGTACGTACTACGCCGCAAAGGCCGCTGTTGAGGCTAAGGTAGATACCTTTGTACTCATTTCTACCGATAAAGCAGTGCGCCCAACAAATGTAATGGGTGCAACTAAGCGCATGGCTGAGCTCGTACTACAAGGTTTAGCACAAGAGCAGGGGGCTAAACACCAAACACGCTTTTGTATGGTGCGTTTTGGTAATGTGCTAGGTTCAAGTGGCTCTGTTGTACCACTATTTCGCCGTCAAATAAAAGAAGGTGGCCCAATAACCCTAACTCACCCTGATATTACTCGCTATTTTATGACCATCCCTGAAGCGGCACAGCTTGTAATACAAGCAGGCGCTATGGGCAAGGGCGGTGATGTATTCGTACTTGATATGGGCGACTCGGTAAAAATAAGTGATTTGGCAACCAAAATGGTTAGGCTATCGGGCCTCGAAATTAAAACCGACGATATCCCGCATGGTGATATAGAAATAAAGTGTACCGGCTTACGCCCAGGTGAAAAACTATATGAAGAGCTATTAATAGGCGATAACGTAGAGCAAACTCCCCATGAGCGTATAATGACCGCACATGAAGTAATGCTGCCACTCAGTGAGCTTAATGTTTTTATTGATGCGCTTGATATTGCATGTCATAACTTTGAGCATGAAAAAATACGTCAGCTACTACTTGATGCACCAACCGGCTTTAACCCGACAGATGGAATATGTGATTTAGTATGGAATGCAAAATACAGTAAGGCTGATGAAGCTATTCCAATTGACAATATAGTTAACTTGAAGCCTTAGTTAGTTTCTATTTTTGTTAAACAGAATTTGAGCTGTTAATACTTTATAATCATATATGAAAAATGACGTCAAAATTTATGATCTCTTGTCTATTTTAAAAGGATTAATATGAAAATTGCCATCGTTGGTACGGGCTATGTGGGCCTTTCAAACGCAATGCTATTAGCGCAGCATAACGAAGTTGTTGCTTTAGATATAGACGAACATAAAATAGCACTTTTAAACGATAAAAAGCCACCCATTGTTGATGCTGAAATCAGTGAGTTTTTAATCCGTAGCGATTTAAATTTTACTGCAACCACCGACAAAGTGACTGCCTATAAAAATGCTGATTATGTCATTATTGCCACACCCACTGATTACGATGTTGAAAATAACTACTTTAATACAAGCTCAGTAGAGGCTGTAATTAAAGATGCGATGGCACATAACCCAGATGCAGTTATGGTCATTAAATCGACGGTACCTGTTGGCTTTACACAAAGTATTAAGAAAGAACTTGGCATTAATAACTTAATATTTTCGCCAGAATTTTTACGTGAAGGTAAAGCACTGCACGATAACTTATATCCATCACGTATCGTTGTCGGTGAGCAAAGTGAACGTGCGACTGTATTTGCTAATTTACTTAAGCAAGGCGCTCTAAAAGAAGATATTGACGTACTTTTCACCGACTCTACTGAGGCAGAAGCTATTAAGCTATTCTCAAATACGTACCTTGCCATGCGTGTCGCTTATTTTAATGAGCTAGATAGCTATGCCGAATCTCACGGCTTGAACAGTAAGCAAATAATTCAAGGTGTTAGCTTAGACCCACGTATAGGAAATCACTATAACAACCCTTCGTTTGGTTATGGTGGTTACTGTTTACCAAAAGACACTAAGCAGCTGCGCGCTAATTATCAAGACGTACCAAACAACATCATTGGTGCAATTGTTGATGCAAATACAACACGTAAAGACTTTATTGCCGACTCAATAATAAAACGCAGCCCTAAAGTGGTTGGGGTTTATCGTTTAGTCATGAAAACGGGATCTGATAATTTTAGAGCTTCTGCTATTCAAGGAATAATGAAGCGTATTAAAGCTAAGGGTATTGAGGTTGTAGTTTACGAGCCAGTGCTTGAAGAAAATGAATTTTATCATTCTCGTGTAATTAAAGATTTAGCTGAGTTTAAAAAAATATCTGATGTTGTAGTCTCTAACCGCATGGTTGAAGAGCTTAGCGATATTGCAGACAAAGTTTATACGCGCGACTTATTTGGCAGTGATTAAATTATAGGTGAGGTTTTATTCCTCACTTTATAAATTAAGGTATTTATGAAATATTTAGTAACAGGGGCTGCCGGTTTTATTGGCGCGGCGACATGTCAAAAATTATTAGCAGCTGGCCATGTAGTTGTTGGTATTGATAATCTTAATGACTATTACGATGTAAATTTAAAATTGGCTCGCCTAGCACAATTTGAAAGCCACGAAGCATTTACATTTATTAAGATTGATATAAGTGAACGCCCAGCAATGAGCGAGCTATTTAAAGTTCAGCAGTTTGATAAAGTAATACATTTAGCAGCCCAAGCCGGTGTTAGATATTCAATAGAGAACCCTGATGCTTATGCTGATTCTAATTTAGTAGGGCACTTAAATGTGCTTGAAGGATGTCGTAATAATAAAGTTAAGCACCTTGTTTATGCTTCATCTAGCTCCGTATATGGTCTGAACGAAAAAACACCATTTGAAACAACAGATAGCGTTGACCACCCAGTATCGTTTTATGCTGCAACTAAAAAAGCGAATGAGCTAATGGCGCATAGCTATTCTCATTTATATAGTTTACCTACTACAGGCTTACGTTTTTTTACTGTTTATGGTCCGTGGGGTCGCCCAGATATGGCACCGTATATTTTTACTAAAAAAATACTTGCCGGTGAAACTATTGATATAAACAACAACGGCGATATGTGGCGTGACTTTACTTACATTGATGACATTGTAGAAGGTGTTGTGCGTGCTGCTGATGTTATACCTGTTGCAAACCCGGATTGGCGAGTTGAAACTGGTTCACCAGCTTCTAGCTCTGCGCCTTATTCGGTTTACAACATAGGTCATGGTAGCCCAATAAATCTTATGAAATTTATTGAAGCCATCGAAAGTGAATTAGGCATTGAAGCTAAAAAGAATTTCCGTGAAATGCAAGCTGGTGATGTTTATAAAACTTTTGCTGATACTACCGATCTCTTTAATGCAACAGGTTACAAAGCACAAGTTGGGGTTACGCAAGGCGTAAGTGAGCTTGTTAAGTGGTATAAAGACTTTTATAAATAAAATTCACAATTTGTAAGTCATTTTAAAGCACTGTTTTCAATTTGAGGCAGTGTTTTTTATTTATTATCTACCTGTTCTAAACCAACTCAATTTAAAAATTATTAATTTACAAATAAAGGACTATCCATGAAAGCCGTTATTCCTGTTGCTGGTCTTAAGCGGTACGGTGATATTTCATTTGAAAATCTGCTTTATTTTTAAGAAAATTGAATAAATTGAATAAATTGAAAAAATTGAAAAAATTGAAAAAATTGAAAAAATTGAATAAATTGAATAAATTGAATAAATTGAATAAATTGAATAAATTGAATAAATTGAATAAATTGAATAAATTGAATAAATTGAATAAATTGAATAAATTGAATAAATTGAATACATAAAGGAATAATTATGTCACGTAAATATTTTGGTACCGATGGAGTAAGAGGTAAGGTCGGTACTTTCCCTATTACTCCTGATTTTGCAATGAAGTTAGGCTGGGCTGCGGGTAAAGTCTTAGCATCGAGTGGCACGAAAGAGATTTTAATAGGTAAAGATACACGTAACAGCGGTTATATGTTTGAGTCAGCTATTGAAGCAGGGCTTTCTGCCGCGGGTGTTAATGTAGCATTTGTTGGGCCAATGCCTACACCAGCTGTTGCTTATTTAGCATCAACCTTTAGAGCTGATGCAGGTGTTGTTATTAGTGCATCGCATAATCCATATTATGATAATGGTATTAAGTTTTTTAATAATTCTGGTACGAAGTTAAACGATGAGCAAGAGCTTGAGATTGAAGCTTTACTAGAGCAAGCATTAAATAATAAAGCTATGCAGTGTGTTAGCTCAGAACGCTTGGGTAAAGCAAGACGCATTAACGATGCCGCAGGCCGATACATTGAGTTTTGCAAAGGCATATTTGCTAAAGATTTAACACTTGAAGGTTTAAAAATTGTTGTCGATAGTGCAAATGGGGCTGCGTATCACATTGCGCCTAACGTTTATGCAGAGCTGGGTGCTGACGTTATTAGCATTAACGATAAACCAAACGGTTTAAATATAAATGAGCAATGCGGTGCCACGCATCTAGATAGCCTTCAAGCAGCTGTACTTGAACATAAAGCAGACTTAGGTATTGCGCTTGATGGTGATGCTGATAGATTAATGCTTGTTGATGATAGTGGCGCGGTGATTGACGGTGACCAAATACTTTATATTTTAGCTAAGGCCTCAAAGCTGCAAGGCAAAATGCAGGGCGGGGTGGTCGGTACACTGATGTCTAACCTCGGGTTAGAGCTAGCGCTTAAGGAAATGGATATACCATTCAAGCGCGCTAAAGTAGGTGATCGCTATGTTGTTGAGCAGCTTAAAAATACAGGTTGGAAACTTGGTGGTGAAGGTTCAGGCCATATTCTACACTTAGATTATGCAACTACAGGTGATGGCATTGTCGCTTCTTTATTGGTATTAACAGCACTTATTCAGCAAAAGCAATCATTAAAAGACTACGCAGCAGGTATGCAAAAATTACCTCAGGTACTACTCAATGTGCGTTTAACAAAAAATAATGCGAATGAAATTTTGAATACTGATTCAGTGAAACAAGCAGTAGCAGAAGCTGAAACACTTTTGGCAGATACCGGTCGTGCTTTACTACGTAAATCAGGTACTGAGCCATTGATCCGTGTCATGGTTGAGTCAACTGATTCTGTCGCATCACAAGCTCAAGCTGAGCATATTACTACGGCAATAAAAGCATTATTATAAAAAACGTATCGCTACCCGATGATGAACTCACTATCTCATCATCGGGTATATTTATGGATACTGTATAGCTAGATTATGTCGTATTGGTTAGTTGCCACTCTCAATCTCCTTACTGGAAACTTTAACTTCACTCATTTTCCTCACCACAATAAGTAATCCCTTCATGCGATCCCACGCTCTACCATCATTTCACTAAACGCAAAACCATCTTGCCTTGAAGCATTCGCAACATAAGGCGCGTAAACCTCGAATAGTAATCGAGTATCACTGTGTCCAAGCATATGTGAGATATACAGTGGGTTTTCATGCGCGGCTATGTGTAATACTGCAGCCGTATGACGGGTCTCATAAGGACGTCTGCGTGCCAGTCCTGCTATTTTTAACGTCGGATACCAAAGCTTGCTACTCACAAAATGTGTATCGAGTGGATTACCATTGTGGGTAAATACAAATTCAGTATCGGCTAGATCTTTTAAGCGATTAAATAGCGCGTATAGTGTATCGCACATTTTTAATTCACGGCGTGATTTAGGGGTTTTTACATCACACAATTCACCATTAACCCAGTTATGGCGAATACGAATAAGTCGGTGATTAAAATCTATATCTCCCCAGCGCAGGCCATGAACCTCACAGCTACGCATCCCAGTCCAAAAACGTACCTTAAAGTAATCTTTCCACTCAATAGGTGCCGTCTCTAAAAAGCATTGCACTTCATCAGCCGTTAGCGGGTTTGAGTCAGCACGCTCTTCTTTTAATGTTTTATATCGACGCATTGGGTAGGGGAAGTCATGTTCCTCGGCGGCCAGGCTCAAAATAGCAATAAGTGGCCACAAAATGCCATTAATACGTTTATTCGTAAGTTTTCGACGGCCATTCTTTTTTATCATCGTCAGGCTTTCACGAAAATAATCCACATTGGCGAGTGTAATTTCGCTGACGAGTATATTGCCAAACTCAGGGATCAAATAAGTATCGAGTATATTGCGAACGACACTTTGGTAGCTATTTTTCCATTTTGCTTTTTGGCGATCAAACCACTCATTGGCGTAATCGTTAAAAAACGGGTAGAGGCGATCGGGGTCTTTAGTGCGTTGCAATATTTCAAATTTAGCTACTTTTTTGCTATCAGGAAAATAATCACGGTACTGAAATGTCTCTAAGGCAATTTCTGCATTGATTTTCTTAAGCGTCGCATGGGCTTTTTTTAAATTAACAGGTGTTGCCATGAGCTTAGTGCCTTCACGAAAGCGTTGCCCATAAAGGTGTAAGTCATATTGAATACGTCCGTTAGGACGAATGCGAATGTGAGCCATAATGGCCTCCATTAGTTAGTCGATCTATAAATAGATCTATCCCTTACCAATGGAATTCGTTAGAATTAAGCCATCGGCTGGGTAGGTTTAAACGTCGAGCAGCCGATACGGGGTAAAGAGGTTACAGCCTCTTTACCCCAACTGCTTATTTTATTTTTCAATTGTGCTAATACTGTATACTAAGTATTAAAACGCGCCATTATCAAAATAATTACTTATGAATATAACAAGCACTGTTTATTTGTCCAGTATTTTTGCTTTAATATTCATCATCACCATCATACATACCTGAGGCAAATAAATCCTCTTGTACTTCCTGCTTTTTATGCTGTGAAGTCACTTCTATTTTCTCCAAGCTTTCAAGCATTATGAGTACTTTGGATAGCTGGCTTTCATCATTTTCTATAGGGATACTGCGATAAGGTAACTTATCTTTTGATGAAGAATACACGCCTAGTTTAAGTTCACCGTTTGGGTATTTAATAATATCTAGTCGCGTACTATTGGCACCATTTAAATCTTTGATTTTTATATCTAGTAAATCTTTTGGTGAAAAGCGATATAAAGAATATTTATTTTTTTTACCGCTTACTTTAGATGTACTAATAGGACGCACAAATTCATAGGGCTGTGTAAGTACCGCGATCGCTGCTTTCTTATCGTCTAAATAGAGTAATGCATTATTTGCTTGTTTAATAACGTTATACTCTTTAACGCAGTGTCCAAGCTCTGCTTTAAATTCATAAAAACTTAATTCAACGTGTCGCAAAGTTTGTGTTTTTTCAGGAGATTTTGCGCGAAACTCGTTGATGCCTGCTACAGAGCAGGTTACCGCACCATCATCTGTTTTGAAGGTGAGTAAATCCCCTTGTTGGGCTATCTCTATTTCATCCCCATCTGTGTTGTCACATAAGTCAGTTAATTGTTGAGTAGTTTCAGGTGTCATGACCATAGAAATCGGCAGTTTAATATCATTGGGTAAGTGTTTATCTTCTACTTTTCCATCGCGTTGTATGCGAATAAGTTGCTGCTCTTGATTAATTTCGCAAAATTCAAAAGGCATATGCTCTGTAGATTCATAAATCATTCGCTCAATATCTGTTTTTGAGACAGTAGTGGTTGGTAGCTTATTATTATTTTCTAGGTAAGTTATATGTTCCTTAATTGCATTGCTGCATTCACATCGGCGTAATGTCGCCTCATCGCTTTTAGGATCAATTTGAATTAATTCTATAAAAGTAGAGCCTGCTGACGAATCTTGAAAATTTAGTTCAATATCTTGCTCTGATGCAAAATAGTCAGGAAGCTGCTTGATGTAACTACCATCAATAGAAAATTGTTTATCCTTTAAGTTAGTAGAGCGCTTATCAAGTATAAACTTACAGTGTGCAAACAGCGGTTTTTGCCCGGTTACTAAAATTAAAGATGGTTCTATCTTGTCTATAAATACAGAAGCTGGGCTATCAGAATAGCGAGTATCAATATTTTTAGTTGTGTTTTTAAGTCGTTGTTTTTTCTCTTTAGGAATAGTAGGTTTCATTGTTGAGCCTCATCTAATTGAAAAGATTTGATAAAATACTCTGTAAGTTTGAGTACGTTGTTTGAAAGTGACATTTTTGGTATTAAGCTAATAGTTAACTTTGTTGCTCCTATAGGATGTTTATAAATACGGATATCTTCTTTTTTGCATGCAAACTGTGTTTTAAGTAACGTTATTTGCCGCTCACTTTTGATTTTACGATTAACACACAAGGTGAATTCAAAATTTAACCAGCCCCAGTCAGCTTGTCTAAAAACGGTATTAAATGCGTGTGCGTTTTTAGTGTTGCAGGCGAGCGTAATTTGCAATGACTGTTTATCGTCAGAAAGTATAACTGGAGGTAAATAGTTCAGAGCCGTGCGCTGCTTTTTAGGAAGAGGTTGAATATGATGCCGGCTACCCTTTTCCCAAATAAAGCTAAGCGAACCTAGGTCGAATACTTTATTTTTAAACATCGATTTGAATATAAACCCGAGTATTGTGTGCTCACTGTCACAAATAGATTGCTGCCACGCGATACTATGCTTGACCGTTGACGATGAAATTGTTGTTACTTTCGCTTTACCAAACATCGCCTCTTTGAGCTCATAGTCGCTCAAAAAAATGTGCTGACAACGTTTCTCTACTCGTGTTTTTCTTGCATATTCAGGGCTGAGTTTAAGCAGAATACGAGATAAGTCATTTGAGTTTGGTTTTAGGCCAAGTAAGTAACATAGCTCACTGTGCGTGCGACCATGGCGTGTATACATGCAGTGGGCTGGGCTGATAATAGG
>Ga0316197_10001591_pt1 | contig 16123 bp, 12 predicted proteins | sample OudBiesiAoxic_MG_FD_204939 | JGI IMG/M metagenome (GOLD analysis project Ga0316197, IMG submission 204939) | Coastal sediment microbial communities from Oude Bieten Haven, Netherlands - site A oxic | ecosystem: Environmental > Aquatic > Marine > Coastal > Sediment | place: Netherlands... | reverse complement strand
CAGTATTAAGTTTGATAATAATTAACATTATTACATAGAATATCAATAGGAGTGTAGAAGTATGAAAAAAATGACATTAACAAGTAAAATTTTAATCAGTTTAATAAGCGGAATAATAGTTGGTTTACTACTGTTCCCCTTCAAAAATATCCCATTTATAGATCATTATATAATTGGATTTTTTCTCAAACTAGGTGGTTCAGTATTTATAAATGCAATTAAAATGCTAGTAGTTCCTCTAGTGTTTATTTCCTTAACAGTTGGAAGTTCTGCCATTGGTGATACAAAAAAACTTGGAAGGATTGGAATAAAAACTTTAAGTTTTTATCTATTTACAACTGCTATTGCAATAACAATAGCCCTTGTTTTGGCCAATATAATAGATCCAGGAAACGGTTTAATTATCGATAATATCAGTAGAAGTGATACAGTGGTTAGTGATTCTAAATCTTTTGTAGAAGTCTTAATTGATATCGTTCCATCTAACCCTATATCAGCTATGGCTAAAGGAAATATGTTACAGATAATATTCTTTGCCCTTCTTACAGGTATGGGACTGACTATCTTAGGAGATAAAGTCAGCAAAATAAAAGATCTATTTGATCAATCTAATGATTTAATCTTAGAATTAGTGAATCTTATTATGCAATTTGCTCCAATTGGTGTATTTTGCCTTATTGCCACAACATTTTCAACATTGGGATATCAAGCTATGATTCCTCTATTTAAATATATAGCAACGACACTTTTAGCACTATTAATCCATGTGCTAATTACATATCAAGGACTTTTATATCTAGTGGCAAAAATAAATCCAATTGTATTTATAAAAAAATTCATTCCTGCTATCTCTGTAGCATTTTCTACATCTAGTAGTGGAGCCACTATACCTATTAACTTAGAGATTTTAAGAGAAAAATTTGGGGTTTCGAAATCTACAAGTTCATTCACAATCCCACTAGGAGCTTCTATAAATATGGATGGAACTTCTATTATGCAGGGTGTCGCTGTGGTCTTCATAGCTACCGCTTATGGAATCCAGTTAGATATGGGTGACTATATGATGGTAATTTTAACTGCTACATTGGCATCCATAGGTACGGCAGGTGTTCCTGGAGCTGGCCCTATCATGCTTTCAATGGTTCTTACCCAAGTTGGTCTTCCTATAGAAGGAATAGCTCTTATCATGGGAGTTGACAGAATTATAGATATGAATAGAACAGCTGTAAATATCACTGGTGACGCTGTTTGTACTCTAATTATTGCTAAAACTGAGGGTGAAGATATCAGTGGAGAAGTCAAAGCAGAATTAATTTAAAGGAAATTTTATAAAAAAAGCCAATTTATTAAGTAGTAACTTTACTTTAAATTGGCTTTTTTTTATTCATGAAATTATGCTTCTATGAGATCGTTACCAAAATAAAAATTATAAAACCCTAGATTTTATATGTCTAGATGCAACATCACACTGCTTTTTTATTGGAGGAGGTTGGTATGAATAACTTATTTAAATTTATAGATGTTTTAACTAAGAAAAAAAAATCAGATCTAGTTTTAAAAAATGCAAAGATCATAAATGTATTCAGTCATGAAATTATAAAAGGTGATTTAGCTATCCATGGAGATCAAGTCGTAGGAATTGGTGATTTCTCTGGGATTAATGAAATAGATCTTTGTGGTGCCTATATTTCACCAGGCCTAATGGATGCTCATGTTCATATAGAGTCTTCCATGCTTACACCTGAAAATATGGCAAATTTAATTATTCCTCATGGAACTACCACTATTATAGCTGACCCCCATGAAATAGCCAATGTTTCTGGAATGAGAGGTATAAAATATATGCTAAAAGCCACTGAAAATATCCCTTTAAATGTTTTTATCAATCTTCCATCCTGTGTTCCTGCTACGCCTTTTGAATCTAGTGGAGCTATTTTAGGAGCTAATGATTTAGAAAAACTTATTCACCATAAAAGAGTATTAGGATTGGCAGAATTTATGGATTTTCCAGGGATTCTAAATAAAGAGACTGAGGTTTTAAAGAAATTAGATCTAGCTCATAAATATAATAAAATTATTGATGGTCACGCTCCTAATATGAATAATAATGATATTTGCACCTATGCAGGAGTCGGTATCTCTACAGATCATGAGTCGGAAACTTACATTGAATTATTAAATAAGATAAGAAACGGAATTTATGTATTGATGAGAGAGGGATCAGGAGCTAAGAATTTAGAAGCTTTAGCTAAAGGTATCTCTAGTAATCTCTCCCTTACAAGATGGTGCTGTCTATGTACAGATGATTCTCACCCAGAAACTCTTATCAGACAGGGACATATTGACCACCTTTTAAGAAAATTGATAAAATTAAATATAGACCCTATTACAGCTATCCAAATGGCAACCATAAATACTGCAAAGTGTTATGGTTTAAATAAATTAGGTGCTATCGCCCCTGGTTATAAAGCAGATTTAGTTATTTTTCAAGACCTTGTTGATTTTAAAGTATTAAAAACCTATAAAAATGGTAAAGAAGTCTATAACGGCATAGATAAGGTGAAAATCCAAAATACTTATATGGATAAAAAATTACTTTCTAGTGTAAACATCAATATAGATAGTAAAGACTTAAAGATATCTTTAAAAAGTAATCGAGTAAATACAATTGAACTTATTCCTGGAAGTTTACTCACAAAAAAAACTACTTCTCAAATTATATTAGAAGATGGAGAGTTTAAAACAGAGAACAATCCTAAAATTTTAAAATTGTTTGTAATTGAACGTCATCATGGGACAGGAAACATCGGTAAAGGTCTCGTTAAAAATTTTGGTAATTTTAAAGGAGCTATTGCATCTACGATTTCCCATGACTCCCACAATCTAGTAGTCATAGGAAGTTCCGATGAAGATATCTTTCTTGCTATTAAACAAATAAAAAAAATTCAAGGAGGTCTTTGCTTAGTTCATGATAAACAAATCATATCTTCTATCCCATTAGAAATAGGAGGTATTATGACACAAGTTTCTGGAGAAGAGATTGCATTAAAAATAAAAAAAATCTTAGACTCAGCTTATAAATATGGAGTAAATAAAAAACTAGATCCATTAATGAACCTAGCTTTTTTAGCTCTACCAGTTATTCCAGAAATAAAATTAACTGATCGTGGTTTATTTGATTTCAAATCTTTTAGCCATATATCTTTAGAGTTATAAGCCTATAAAATTACAATTTTATTAAAAAAAGACTTGCTTTTCTTCAGGACTTCTAGTATAATTATTTTTGTAGATGCCTGAGTGATGGAATGGTAGACATAGGGGACTCAAAATCCCCCGGGCGTATGCCCTTAAGGGTTCAAGTCCCTTCTCAGGTACCATAACCCTTAATTTTAGAAAGAAGTATCTAGTGACCTTCTACCTAAATAACATCAACAAAAAATTATATTAAACATAATAAAAAGGACAATTAGTTATCTAATTGTCCTTTTTCAATTTATATACTTTCTAAAGAGTAAAACTCATAGGCATTTTTCCCTGATTTTTTCACTCGATACATTGCCTTATCAGAATTTGTTAAAAGAGCTTCAGCATTTAATCCATTATCAGGATAGATAGAAATACCCATACTAGCAGAGGAAAAAACCTCATTTTCGTTAATAGTAAAAGGCTTTTCTAATTGTTTAAGTACTCTATTACAGGTAATAGAAACCTCCTCATAGCTAAGAATATTCTCTACTATTATTGCAAATTCATCTCCTCCTAAGCGAAAAACTGTACTCCCTTCACGCATATCTCTTTTTAGTCGCTCTGAAACTTTAATGAGAAGCTGATCACCTACAAAATGACCAAAGGAATCATTAACATTTTTAAAAGAATCTAAATCCATGAAAAAAAGTGCAAACTTTGAATTATTTTCTTTTGACTTTAAAATTACTTCATTCAATTTTTCAGAAAACATTTTACGATTAGGCAAAGCTGTTAACGAATCAAAGTAAGCAAAATATTTAATTTTTTTCTCAGCCTGTTTACGTTTAGTAATATCGTTAATAATAGATAAAAGCATTTTTTTTCCTTCTATCATTATTGTGCCTGAATGCACTTCTACATCCTTAACAGTCCCATCAGATAATCGATGCTCAAAGAAAAATTGAGCCTTAGATTTTGAATTTACCAATTGCATTTTAGATCTTACTTCTTCTATAGTTAACATATTTATATCTGTTATATTCATCGTTATTAATTCTTTCTGGCTCCATCCATAAAAATTACTAGCAGCATGGTTAACTCGAATAATCTTACCAGTTTCAGAGTTTATAATCAACATTATAGCGTGATGATTTTCAAACATATTTTGAGATTCTCTTTTACATTTTACAAACCTTTCTTCCATGCCTTTTAATTTTTCGTTTTTTTCAAAAAAACTAAAAGCCATTTTGATTGTAGAATCTAAAATAAAATTATTAGAATTACTATGAATATATCCATAACAAGCAGAGTCGTTATATTTTTCACTTAAACTATCTTCATTTTTTGATGAAAGATATATAATAGGAATATTCTTAATTGCTAAGATTTCTTCTATAAAAATTATAAAGTTATCAAATGTATCAACATCAACTATGAGTAGATTTATTGTTGGATTATTTTTAAATAACCCAATTGCTTTATCAGAAGACGAAGCATGAAGAACCTCATATCCTAAATTTTTTATTTTTTTTATTATATTGCAGTTTTCCCTAGTTCCCAGTAATATCATTTAACATCCTCCTTCTAGACCTATTTCAATGGTTAATCACAGATAAAAATCTTTTCCCTAGTATATAAAATATAACACAATTTTGTTATTTTTAAAAATTATTGACTAATAAATTAGGATAAAGTTACTTTGACAAAAACATATTCATAGAGAATTCTCAAATTATAGATCATAAATCTATATTCTAATCTCAAAGAATTAATAGTGTTTTTATTCATTTAAATTTTACGAGTTTAAAGTATTATAGATTTAAAAACTTTAATGTCAGTTTTCAAGATGAAACAACCAAAAAAAATACAATTTATAAAAAAAGACTTCCATATATTCCCGAAAAAAAGTATAATATTATGTACAAACAAAAGAAAAAATAGCATTTATATAAACTATAGTAATTGGAGGAGTGGGATGAAAAAAGTACTAGTTATTAATACAGGTGGGACCATTGGAATGGTTCATATTGAAAAGGGAAATCCATTGAGCCCGTTGAAACCTGCAGAAGATTGGAATGAGATTGCAGCAAGTTATCCACTTTTAAATAATTTTGATACTGGATATATTCAAGTAAATGAACTTATTGATTCTTCAGATATGAATCCAAAAATTTGGATTGAAATAGCCCAGATTATAGAAAAAAATTACAACAAATATTGTGGATTTGTTGTTTTACATGGAACTGACACAATGGCCTTTACAGCGTCTGCTCTCTCATTTATGCTAAATAATTTGAGTAAACCTGTTATCTTAACAGGATCTCAAGTACCACTTGAAAATCCTAGAAGTGATGCCCTCCAAAACTTAGTAACAGCTATTCAGATAGCTGGATCTGAATTATACAACATTAATTTAGTTCCAGAAGTTTCTATATTTTTTAGAGACCATCTTCTCAGGGGAAATAGATCTAGAAAATTAGATGCAAGTAACTACTATGGTTTTTCAACTCCTAACTATCCAAATTTAGGAGTGGCTGGGTCAGATATAAAGATAGATTGTTCAAAAATTAGAAACCCATCTAAAAAAGAATTTTTTGTAGATTATTCCATGGATACAAATGTATTGGTCTTTGATATATTTCCAGGATTCAATCCTGAAATATTAAAAAAAATCTTCAAAAGTAATGATATTAAGGGACTTATCTTAAAAACTTATGGAAATGGAAACGCTCCTACTAGTGATGCCTTTGTTTCTGTTATTGAGGAAATTGTGAACTCAGGTGTTACTGTTGTAAACATCAGCCAATGTCCTACTGGGATGGTTAAAATGGGCCTCTATGATGCCAGTACAAGGCTTTTAGATGCAGGTGTAGTTAGTGGTATGGATCTTACTCCAGAAGCAGCCATTGCCAAACTCATGCACCTTTTAGGCAAAGGAATAGACAGGAAATCTATTGGAGAAGCTATCCAACTTGATATTTGTGGGGAACAGAGTCTAGATCTCCTTACTTATAGGTTAGATGATGCCAATGAAGGAGTTACTTCAAAATCATTTGAGATCTCTCTTTCAAAGAAAGTAGATCCTTCTAAAATAAAAAGAACTAGATTCAGAGTTAGAAATATAAGTTCTTCTGAACCAATAGATTTGAGTGTAACTATCAAAGGAGAAACTGAGTTACCTCTAAAAAATTCTATTAAAACTCTGACTAGAGATGGAGATATAGCTGATTTTTTAATCAGTTTCGATCATTCTACCGCTCAAATTTTAGAAAAAAGTACAAAAATTTATTTCAATATTGAATCCCAGAGAGAAATTTCTTGGGACAGAGTAGTATTTGAAATTTTTATAGATAAACATTAGAAAAAAAGAAAAAGTGATAAATTTAAGTATGCATACTTAAATTTATCACTTTTTTTACTCTTCATCCTCTTCATAACTTATCAAGTCAATAATACTGCCATCTTTTCCATAGGACACAGCATCTCCAGTCATATTATCATTTTTAAATCGAACTTCAAACTTAATAGCTGAATTTTTATAGTATTCTGTCAACATTCCATTTAATTTCCCTTCACTATAATTCTCTATTAGTCTTTTATTCCCATTGGAGTAATACTGGTATTTTGTACCGTCTAATTTATTTTCAATAAACTCCATCTTTGATTTTAAATTTCCATTTTCATAGTAAAATAAAAATTCTCCATGAAATTCTCCCTCTTTAAAAGTTCCAAAAGCTTTTTTATTTTTATTTTCATAATAAGATTTAGCTTCTCCAGTATAGAGTTTTCCATTCTTATAATAAAGACCATTTTTTTCCTTTAAGTTGTTAAATTTTGTCTCTTTGATAAACAAATTTAGGCTGCTACACCCTCCTAAAATTAATAATATCAGAATAATCATAAATTGTTTTAATTTCATATTCCACCTCCTTGTCTATTATACAGTTTTTAAAAAATTAATTCTAGAATAATTTAAATTTGAATTTATTTATTTTTTCTATTATACTTATATTAAAAAGAAAAACATGGAGGAGCCTATGAGTTTATTTGGAATCAAAGAAAAAGAAAAAATAGTTGAATTAAATATACTGATCGATAACCTACAAAAAGAAATTGTTATAAGAAAGGGTAAAGAAGAGGAGTTGTTTAAAACTATTCAGGAAAAAGATATAAAAATAAAAAATATATCTAAATCTCCCCATGATAGACAATTTGAAAAAATAACTTTAGAGTTTGATAAGGTAAATAGAGAAAATATAGATCTTAAAATATCTAATCAAAAGTTAAAGTTAGAAAATATGGACTTAATTGCCAAACATAATGAGATTATTGAAAAAATAATAGAAATCGAAAAAATGGCAGATAGTTTAAGGGCAGAAAATAAGGTTTTAAAACAATCTAAAAAACCTGAAATAATAAGAGAAAAGCCTCGATATAAAGCTTTAATTAAGGATCTTTATTCAGCCAGAAAACATGATGAGTTTAAGAAAATCTGTGAAAATTTAGGTCTTGTATATGTAAATGAATTAGAAAACTTAAATTTTGAAAAATTAATAACTGATGGAATCTCTAAAACCAAAATAACCAATGCTAAAAATGAATATATCAAATTTAAAAATGGTGAATTTAATTCTGATATAGAAAAATACTTAATCCACGGACATAAAGTATCTAAAGTATTTTTTAGATATAGAAGTTTCGTTTCTCACTTGACAGATATGGGAATAGAATTTATCTACCAATTAGAAAACTTTGATTTTGAAGTTTTAAAAGAAGATAAATTTACACCTACACAGATAGAAAAATTAAAAGAAAAGATCTCTGAATATAATAAGTTAAGAAAAATATAATTTTTATTGGGGAGGGTATATGAAAAAAAGTTTTGCAAGTGATAACTATAGCGGTGTGCATCCTAATATTATGAAAAGTTTAATTGAGGCCAACAGTGGTCATCAATCTCCATATGGAGGAGATGAGTATACTGCAAAAGCTAAGGAAAGATTCAATGAAATATTTGGGCCAGTTGAAACATTATTTATATATAATGGTACTGCAGCAAATGTTTTTGCCTTAGATATGATGAAGGAGATAGGAAGTGCTATTATCTGTCCTGAGACAGCTCATATATTTACAGATGAGACTGGTGCAGTAGCTAAGGTTACTGGAATGCAGATGTTAACTACCCCTTCTACAGATGGTAAATTAGACATAGTAAAAGCTGAAAAATATCTATTGTTTAAAGATACTTTTCATAGACCCGATCCAACTATTATTTCTATCAGTCAAGCTACAGAAAATGGAACTATATATACTTTAGATGAGATCCAAAAAATTTCTCATTTTGCTAAAGAACATGGGATGTACCTTCATATGGATGGTGCACGAATCTCCAATGCAGCAGTGGCTTTAGAATGTTCATTAGAAGAAATGACGAGAGGCTGTGGAGTAGATATTCTCTCCTTTGGTGGGACTAAAAATGGTGTTATGTTTGGAGAAGCTTTAGTTCTTTTTAATGAAAAATTAAAAAGTAAAGTCAAAGAATTTGAACATCTCAGAAAACAAAATTTACAGGTACATTCAAAGATGAGGTATATATCGGCTCAATACCTAGCCCTTTTAGAGGATGATCTTTGGTATAAAAATGCCAAAGTTGGTAATGATATGGCAAAATATCTAGAAAGTGAACTCCTAAAAATTAATATTCCTATAACTAATCAGGTCAAAGGAAATACTATCTTTGCAATTTTACCTGAAAGAATTATAGAACCCTTACAGGAGTTTTGTTATTTTTATCTATGGGACCCTAATATCTCAGAGGTTAGATTCGTTATGTCCTTTGATATTTTAAAAGAAGACATCGATCTTTTTATAGAAAAAATAAAAGAATTAGTAAATAAATAAAAAAATATATACAAAAAGGGAAGTTCATATGAACTTCCCTACTTTTTATTATTTAAATACAACATCACATTATTTTTTTATGCTAAGCTATCGTCTGCCACATGATACTTAGGATCTTCAAATACATTTACCTCTATTATTTCCTCTGCATTTTTTAATAATACTAAACAGTCATGACTTAGATGTTTTAGATGAATTTTTTTATCTAACTCTCTATATTTTTCTGTGATTGCATTTATTGCCTCAATAGCAGAATGATCACTTACATAAGAATTAGCAAAATCAATATATATTTTTTTAGGATCATCTTTTGGAGTAAATAACTCCTTAAAACTTAATGCTGAACCAAAGAATAACGGTCCATCTAGTCTATATACTTTTGCACCATCTTCTCTAACTTCGATTCTAGCACTGATTTTTTTACCTTTTTCCCAGGCAAAAGTTAATGCTGAAATTACAATACCTGTAATAACTGCAATAGCTAAATCTTCTACAACAGTAATTGTCGTAACTATTATTATTATAAAAACATCTTTTTTAGGTATCTTATTAAATAATTGAAGAGATTCCCATTCAAATGTTCCAATAACTACCATAAACATTACTCCTACAAGAGCTGCTAATGGAATCATTCCAATAAGCCCAGATGCAAACATGACAAACATTAATAAAGAGATTGCAGCAAAACCAGAAGAAATTCTAGTCTTTCCACCTGAAGTTACATTTATTATAGATTGTCCAATCATTGCACATCCACCCATTCCACCAGTGAATCCACTGATAAGGTTTGCTATTCCTTGTCCTATAGTTTCTTTATTACTTTTCCCTCTTGTGTTTGTTAATTCATCTACTAGAGATAGAGTAAGTAATGATTCTATTAGTCCTACAAAAGCAGCTGTTATAGCAAACGGAAATACAATTTTTAATGTTTCTAAATTAAACGGTACTACAGGCATATGAAACTCTGGTAATCCACCAGAGATCTCTCCTCCAGCAAAGTCTCTAACATTTGGAATGTTAATACCTAATTTAGTTAATTTCATAGATATAAGCGTTGTTACAATAATTGCTACAAGTGTAGAAGGTACAGCCTTAGTCAATTTAGGTAAAAACTTTATAATAACCATAGTTATAATTACTAACCCAAGCATTATATATAATTCATTTCCACTCATCCAAACAGAGTTTCCATAAGAATCTACAGTTTTAAACTGACCTAATTGAGCCTTAAATATTACAATTGCAAGTCCATTTACAAACCCAAGCATTACTGAATGTGGTATAATTCGTGAAAATTTACCTAATTTCAAAACACCAGCTAGAATTTGAAGTAGTCCCATGACTACCACAGTTGCAAACAAATATTCCACACCATACGTACTTACAAGTGCTGCTAACACTACTGCAATAGCACCTGTTGCCCCAGAAATCATCCCAGGTCTTCCCCCTAAAATAGATGTAACAATTCCCATAACGAAAGCTGAATATAATCCTACTAATGGGTCTACCCCTAGAACAAAAGAAAATGCAATTGCTTCTGGAACCAGTGCTAAAGCTACTGTAAGTCCAGATAAAATTTCATTTTTATAGTTTATTTTTTTTGACAAAAATTCCATTTTTCCTCCCTATTTTTTAAAATTCTATAATTTTATACAGAAACCGTATTATATCATTTTTCTTAGACTTTTTCAACCATTCTAGAGAAAACCTTAGAAATTATAATTTTAATACCGATATATCGATGATTTTTTTTATTGGCAAAAAAAAAAGGGTATAAATTCTACCCTCTTTACTATTATTTATTATAGTTATTTACTATTATTTCCTTAACTATATTATGAATATTCTTTAAACCTTCTTTATCATAATCTTTGGTATCTACTATCTTCCCAATATACATTTTTACACTTTTATTTTTAAACATCTTAATGCTTTTTTTATTTTGGATATCATAAGTTCCTTTTAATGTGATTGGTATAATTTTTGCCTTAGAATCAATGGCTACCTTGAACCCACCATTTTTAAATTCTCCTATCTCTCCAGTCTCGGATCTTGTTCCTTCTGGAAAAACCAACATAGGATAACCATCTTTGATAAATTTTACAGATTTTCTTATAGCTTTTATCCCTTCTCTTGGATTTTGTCTGTCTATAAATATAGAGTTAGTAATTGGTAACCAAGTTTTAAAAAACAGCCAAGTTTCCATCTCTTTTTTTGCCATAAATCCAGGTACAAAAGGAAAATATCCTTGTATAGTAGGAATATCTATATTACTTTGGTGGTTAGATATCAAAACCATAGGTTCATCCATAGAAAGACTTTTAAATTCATCCTCATCCTCATAGATCACCTCTACTTTAGAATTAGTTCTTTCCAAAATCCCTTTTCCAAAGCCTCTAAATAGATCTCTAGCATAAAAAATACGATCTTTTTCAACATCTATTTTTTTCACCTTAGATAATTTAAATATGTTCAATTTTAAAAAATATAAAAATCCAAATAATGTTACCCTTAATAATGTCATTGCTTTCCTCCTGGCTTTTTAAATTACACCTGTCATTTTAACACCTTAAACCAGTAAAGTCAACGGATATAACTTTTTTTTACATTATTGGTGAAAGTAGTTTCGAAACCGATTCTTTAAACCGGATTACGAAATTTCTATTTTTATATTCTTTAGAAGTAATCAAGGTAGAATCTTTGATATCTTTTAAAAAAGCATCCTTTAATTGAAGTGCTATTTTAGAGTCGTAGATAAAAACGTTTATCTCAAAATTCAATAAAAAACTCCTAATATCCATGTTAGTAGATCCAATAGTACAAATTTCATCATCTACTATGACAACTTTAGAATGTAAAAACCCTCTGTCATAGGAATAGCATTTAGCCCCTAGTTTAACCAAATCTCCAATATATGAAAGGGTTGCCCAATAGACAAAAACATGGTCAGGTTTAGAAGGAACCATAATATTTACTTCTATTCCACCCATAACGGCAATTTTTAAAGCATTTAATATGGTTTCATCAGGTATAAAATATGGTGTCTGTATATAGATATTTTTTTTTGCTCCTGTAATCATCTTAAATATACCATTTTTTATAAATGGTTCTTCATAGTCTGGACCACTACTGACTATCTGTAAATCACTATGACCACTACTTTTTTCAAAGTGTAGGTAATCGTCTATAGAATAATTTAATTTTTTCTTCCTTCTCTTAAAGAAAGATTTTTGTTCTCTCATGAAATCCAAGTTTATCAAAAATTCTTTTTCTAATCCTAAAACACCAGATCCTTTTATTCGAAGGTGGGTATCTCTCCAATGACCAATTTTTTTATTTTCCCCTAAATATTCATCTCCTATATTCATTCCACCTAAAAAACCACATTTTCCATCAACCAAAACTATTTTTCTATGGGTTCTATAGTTGGCTCTCAGTCCAAATCGAGAAAACAGAGGAGGAAAAAAATTAAGAATTTCTCCTCCAGCATCTTGAAGTCTTTGAAAAAAACTACTAGATACATGGATACATCCCATCCCATCATAGATCAGTTTTACCTCTACTCCATTTTTAGCCTTATTTATCAGTAGATCCATTATTTCATTGCCTATATCATCATTTTCAAAGATATAATATTCCATATGAATATATCTTTCAGCCGAACAAATATCTTCTTTAAGATCCTTAAAAAACTTTTTTCCATGAGTATATAATTTAATATCATTTTTAGTTCTTAAATAAGCGTGGTTCTTTATATTGAATAACTGGATCAGATTATTTTGTGGATGAGAGCTTGTATCACTCATGGTGTCTTCTTTAAACTTTTTCTTATCAAATGAAAATTGTTTATAGTATTTACGGGTAAAGCGTCTTTTTCTCAGACTTAACCCAAAGAAAAGATATAGCACAAAACCAAAAATATGCGTTAAACTAAGGATAAGGATCCATATTATAGTACTTGTATTTTTTCTTTTCTCAAAGAATATAATAGTAATAATAAAGATAAAATTTAATATATATACCCCTGTAAAAATATTATTCATAGAATTTCACTCTAATTTTTTCCATTCTTTTTCTATTTACTCCAAAATCACTATATCCTGTTCTAGCCAATGATCTCACGTGGATAATATTTTTGTCCACAGGAAAGTAAAATTCTACATCATCTATAAATTTAAAAAATGATGTTCTTACCTCTGCATGGATATATTCATCGTTATATTCTACAACTTTTGTATTTTTTAGTGTTTCTAATATTGCAATGATTTTTTTCTGAGTAAGGTCTCTTGTCATGCTGCTATAAACAATAGGTTTTATGTAATGAGAATCCTCTTGAGGAGCCATGGAAGACACACAGTTTGGACTGGTTGGACACGGATAAAATTTCCCCTCTATTAGCCCTGTTTCTTTTTTTGTAGCAGATGTACATCCTACAAGTAATAGTAGTGATAGTATTAATATATATTTCATAATCTTCCCCCTTATATTCTGTTCACAAATTTAAACTTCAACAATAAAAAAGCAACGTGTTATCTCTACTATATTCACTAACTTTCTCTTATCCCAAGTATACCTAAATTTAGCTTGAGATTCAATTAATTTAATGTAAAAAGGAGCCAGAAAACTCTGACTCCTAATAATTAAATTAAAACTATTTATTTTTTTTCTTATCATCCATTAATTTTTTTCCAGAAATTCCAGGATTAGTCATGTTATAGACATCTAATATAACATCTAATTCTTCACTAGTTAATAATCCTTTTTCTATTGTAAGTTCTCTTACTGTTCTACCTGTTTTCAATGATTCTTTAGCAACTACAGATGCGTTTTCATATCCTACATGAGGATTGATAGCAGTGATAATCCCTATTGAATTCTGTACCATTTCTTCAGTTCTATCTGCATTAGGAGTAATTCCTTTGATACAGTTATAATTTAGTGTTTGAGCACCATTTTTTAAGATTTGGATAGACTGAAATAAATTAAAGAATAATACTGGTTCAAATACATTTAATTCCAATTGCCCAGCTTCTGCAGCCTTAGTTATTGTTAGGTCATTTCCAAATATTTGGAAAGAAACTTGGTTCATTACTTCAGGTATAACTGGATTTACTTTTCCTGGCATGATAGATGACCCAGGTTGCTTTTGTGGTAAGTTGATCTCAAAGAATCCTGCTCTAGGTCCTGATGCCATCAATCTAAGGTCATTTGACATCTTAGATAAATTTACAGCACATACCTTTAATGCTGATGATAACCATACAAAACCGTCTAAGTTTCTAGTACCATCTACTAGGTCAGTACTCTGTTTGAAATCCATTCCAGTTACTTCACCTAATTTAGCTGAAATATCTTTTACATATGTAGTATCTGCATTTAATCCAGTTCCTACAGCTGTAGCTCCCATATTAACAAAATAGAAATCTTCTAATGTTTCTTTTATTCTATTTATATCTCTTCTTATAGGTCTAGCATAAGCTTTGAATTCTTGTCCCAATCTAATAGGGATAGCATCTTGAAGATGAGTTCTTCCCATCTTGATAACATGATCAAATTCTGCTCCTTTTTCATATAAAGATTTTTTCAATTCTTCTAATTCATTTAATAATGACTCACATAATTGAATTACAGTTAATTTTCCACTTGTAGGAATTACATCATTTGTTGACTGACCGTAATTAACATGATCATTAGGAGTAACAAATTCATATTTACCTAATTTTCCACCCATAATTTCATTGGCTCTATTAGCAATAACTTCATTGACATTCATATTCATAGAAGTTCCTGCTCCACCTTGAATTACATCTGTGATAAATTGATCATGAAATTTTCCTGCTATTATCTCTTCACTAGCACGAATCATAGCTTCAGCAACATCTTTTTCTATTACTCCAGCTTCTAAGTTCATAAGTGATGTAGCTTTTTTTACCATTGCCATTGATTTAATAAATGTTGATGATAATTTATATCCTGTGATTCCAAAATTGTTTCTTGCTCTTAGTGATTGGATTCCATAATATGCATTTGCAGGTACTTCCATTGTCCCCAATGAATCGCCTTCAGTCCTAAATTTAATCATTTTAAACTCCCCTTTAATATTTTATATTTATTAAATTAAATTAAACCTATACAACAAATGATGCTCCTCTATTATTACGAAGGAAAATCTATAAGTTTTATTTTAATAATTGATGTTTTATAATAATTAAATTCTTTTAGACATTAGACTTTCCTTTAAACCTTTATCTACATTGCAGATAAAGATTTAAAGACCTACAATAATGCTAAAGTTTCAATTATTATTGTTTTCTAATTAAGTTATTTTCTATAGCTATTTTTTTAACAGTTTCAGCTACCACTTTTGCTACTCTATCGTCAAATGGACTTGGAATAATATAATCTGCTCTTAACTCTTCTTCCTTTAATACATTGGCAATACCATATGCAGCTGCAATCTTCATCTCATCGTTAATTATTGTTGCTCCAGCTTCTAAAGCTCCTTTAAATAATCCTGGGAATGCTAATACATTGTTTACTTGGTTAGGATAGTCTGATCTACCAGTACCAACTACTGCTGCTCCAGCTTCTAAAGCGTCTTCAGGCATAATCTCAGGTGTAGGGTTTGCCATAGCTAAGATAATAGGGTCAGTATTCATAGATCTAACCATATCTTTAGTTACCATTCCTGGTGCAGATACTCCTACAAATACGTCTGTTCCTTTCATCATTCCAGCAACTGTATCTTCATCTAAGTTTTCTGGTGTATCGATAATATTTTGATCTAATAATTCTTTTACTAAAAATCTATATTTGTCATATTTATCTTGCATTACAACACCTTTTGAGTTGTATGCATATAATGATTTAACTCCTAATCCTTTAAGCATTCTAGCGATAGATGATCCTGCAGAACCAGTTCCAATCATAGATACTCTTAAGTCAGAGATATTCTTTCCTAATAATTTAGCTGAGTTTATTACTGCTGCTGTAGTAACTATTGCTGTACCATGTTGATCATCATGGAATACAGGAA
>Ga0316197_10001590_pt1 | contig 16128 bp, 12 predicted proteins | sample OudBiesiAoxic_MG_FD_204939 | JGI IMG/M metagenome (GOLD analysis project Ga0316197, IMG submission 204939) | Coastal sediment microbial communities from Oude Bieten Haven, Netherlands - site A oxic | ecosystem: Environmental > Aquatic > Marine > Coastal > Sediment | place: Netherlands... | reverse complement strand
CCTCGCCACACTGATGAATCTAGTAAGCGTTGTAAACGGCCAATTACAAGATACACAAGGTAATAATGTTGAGCAAAGCGACATAGAAGCACGCTTTGGTGAGCAAATTATTGCTGGTACTCTTATTCGTAAAATTGAAAAAGAACATTTTGACGCCGATGCCACACCGTGGCAGCAAAAAATGACACTAAGCGCATCAAACGAAAACGCTATTGTGTTTGAAACGCGTGCTCGCGATTTACCAACGCCGGTTCCGGCTAGTTGGCAGGTTGAAGAACTTGAAGGCAAAAAAGTTAAAGTTACTATTGCTGCAGAAATAGATGTAAAACACAACTCAACGCGTGATAACCCAATTAAATCTGCAGGGCAATTTCCAACTGGTTTTGATCCGTCTGTTATGTATAACAGCCGCTATCAGCCACGTGGCCTGCAAGCGACAATTTTTGCAGCTACCGATGCGATTAAATCAACAGGGCTTGATTGGCAACACATTATGAATAGCGTAGAGCCAGATAAAATTGGTACCTATTCAGCATCGGTAATTGGCCAAATGGACGACAAAGGCCTTGGCGGTTTAGTAAAGGCACGCCAACAGGGCGACCGTGTTAGTACTAAACAGTTGGCATTGGGTTTAAATACCATGTCGACTGATTTTATTAACGCGTATGTTACTGGCAATGTGGGGACTACATTTTCGACCTCAGGAGCCTGTGCTACGTTTTTATATAACTTACGTGCAGCGGTTAACGATATACAGGCAGGGCGTACGCGTGTTGCAGTTGTAGCAAGTGTTGAGTGTGCTATTACACCAGAAGTGATTGAAGGCTTTGGTAACATGAGCGCACTTGCCAATGTTGAAGGTTTGCGCCGTTTAGATAACTTATCACATGATGAAGAACCCGATTACCGTAAAAGCAGCCGTCCGTTTGGGGATAATTGTGGCTTTACATTAGGTGAAGGTGCACAAGTTGCGATTTTGATGGATGATGCCTTAGCTCTTGAGTTAGGCGCTGACATTATGGGCTCTGTACCTGATGTATTTGTTAATGCAGATGGCATAAAAAAATCAATTACATCACCTGGTCCTGGTAACTATATTACTATGGCTAAATCGGCTGCTTTGGCAACGAGCCTTTTAGGTAAAGAAGCTTTACAAGAACGTAGCTTTATTTTAGCGCATGGCTCAAGTACACCGCTAAACCGCGTAACAGAATCGCTGATATACCACAAAGTAGCACAAACATTTGCTATTGATAATTGGAAAGTGACAGCGCCAAAAGCTTATGTTGGACATACTATAGCTCCTGCAAGTGGCGATCAATTAGCGATAGCTCTAGGTGTATTTAGTCACAATATTATGCCGGGCATTACCACGATTGATAAAGTGGCTGACGATGTTTATACCGACCACCTTGATATTCGTAATAGCCATTACGAATGCGGTGAAATGGATATAGCTTTTATAAATTCAAAAGGCTTTGGCGGTAACAATGCAACCGCTGTCGCGCTTTCGCCAAAAGTGACAATGCAAATGCTCGCTAAGCGCCATGGCAATGAAGTTATGACTAGTTACGCGCAGAAAAATGTAGCAATTAAAGCCGCTCAGCAAACGTATAAAACGCAAGCCGATTTAGGCCAGTATGAACTTATCTATCGCTTTGGCGACGGACTCATTGACGACAACGACATTGTAATTGACGAGCAAAGCATTCAGTTGCCAGGCTTTGAAAAAGCAATTACGTTTAGTACAACAAATTCCTACCAAGATATGTTTTAAGCACACGTACTTGTTAGCAAGGCGCTTTTTAAGCGCCTTTTTTAATGTCTAAAATATATAAAACGATGAGCTTGTTATTGTTTAGCTAAAATAAAGCTCATAAAATAAGCAGTTTTTATGTTTGAACTTGCTTTTATGTTGATCATTTGTTTCTATTATATAAACACTGTCTAGGATGGATAAACCGATGAAAAAACTCATATTAGCGCTTTCTTTAACGTCTGCTTTTACTCAATACTCTGTTTTTGCTGATGACTTTGTTCCTGCAGAAGTAATTAATAAAAACTACGATCAGCTCACTAATACCTCTTCACGTGCCTCAAGACTAGAGGGAATTAACTTAAGCAGTTATGTGGTTGATAAAAATGGACAGGTTAGCGATATAGAAATTGTAGCTACGGTTGGGCAAAAAAAATACCAAAGAGAAGTAATGGATTACGTGTCCAAGCTCAATTATAAAAGTGCAAAATTAAATGGTGAGACTATACCTGTAGCAAAAACGATTACTGTGAGCTCGCAAAATTTACATACAGGTTTTTCAAATGATAAGGCATCGCGTGGTTTTTTTAATGATTACGAGCAAGCAAGTAAACTCATAGATGACAAACAATTCGATGAAGCTAAAACCCTTATCGATGAATTAGAAAACGAACATACAAAAAATACGGTTGAGATTGTTTTGCTTGCGTGGCTTAAAAGCCAGCACAGTTATTTTGTACAAGATTGGAAGAGCTTTGATCAGCACATCAATGAAGCGTTTTTATTTAGAGGTAACCTACCAGATCAAATTCAAAAGCGTGTGATAAAAAATGCATTACAATGGTTTATATCAAAACAAGATTTTGTACGTGCCTATGACGCAATAGATGCGTTAGGCAATATTGAATCCATCACTTTTACACAGCAAAATAAGGAACAGTTATTAGCTCAAGTTAATGACATTTATAAAAGTTCTGGCGATATAAAACAACAAATAGAGCTATTGCCTAAGCAGGCGGTATTACCTTTACTGTCAAAAAGTGAAGTAGCGCTTGAAGCGCAAATGCCGCTAACTAAAGTCCAGTTACGCTGCGAGAACAAAGTAGTAAATTACGATATAAGCACAATTGATAAAATTGTAATTTCACAAAACGATGTGCGTTGTGGGTTACTAATTAAAAGTGCCCAAGCACAAACCGTTACGCTAAAGCAAAGTGGTGATAGCTTTTTATAAGTGTTTTAGTAAGTTTATGATTTACAATGCGTTGATTAAATGAAACCCCACATTTTATGTGGGGTTTTGCGCTTTATCTTATATATATTTAGCAATTAAGCTGTGCTTGTTATTTCGCTTCCAACCAATATAGCGCTTAGCGAGTAGGGTTGTTAGCCCAATAACAACGCCTATAAATAAAAGTGTTGCAGTGTAACTCATGCCATAACCTTCAGGCAAGCCAACGAGAGTGTCGCCGTAGGTCATATCACTAAAGTTTAACCCTAAAGCAGGAATAAGTAGCCACGCAATAGCATGTAATAAATACAAGTGAATTAGGTATGAAAACATACTGGTTTTCCCTAGCACTTGTAAAAAATTACGTGAAAAGTCAGTTTTAGCATGGCTTAAAAGCTTAAGGGCTATTAGCCCAATGCCAACGGTTAACAGCATAAACTGCAACGAAAGTGGGTATTTTGTTGGATTTAAAAACGACATAACTGTATCAAAAGTACTGCTATGAACAGTAAATATTGAAGTGTCGCCATACAAATTAAAACCACGAAGTAAAGCGTATAAAGCAAGGCAACTAGCACCTATTAATGCTGCATAGTTCATTATTTTTGCACTGTACTGTTGGCCTTTATAATAAACACCAGCACAATAGGCCAATGCCATTAAGCCAACAATAGGGGCAACTGGGTAGGTTGTTCTAATTTTAAAATCAAAAGGGAGATCCAGTACATTTTTTTGATGTGCAATGGACCAAACAGTGTGTGCAAGTGTATTAGGCTCAAAGCTTATACCATCAAACACATTATGTCCGAATACTAACAATAAGCCTGTTACAAAAACGGCATAGATGCCTAGTAAACGCAAAAGACCTAATATTACAAACCCCCAGCCGATTGCCCAAATAACTTGTGCGTATAGCATTGGGTATAATGGGTTAAAGCTCCAAGACCAAGAAACGATAGTAAATTCAAATAAAATTAGCACTAAGCCGCGAACAATCAAGCTCTGTGAAAATGCTTTAGTGGATGCGTATTTGTGCTCCGTTATAGCAGCCGATAGGCCCGCTAAAAATACAAAAAGTGGCGCGCAAAAATGGGATACAAAACGCGTAAAAAAAGTGAGTGCATTGGTACCGGGAATGGTCATCGGATCGGTTACCGAGTAGTTTAGGCAATAGTACATGCCATGGTCTATAACCATGAATATAATAATAATACCCCGAAGTAAATCAATATGATGTAATCGGGGGGTTAAAGCTGAGTCCGACATTTAGATTCAAAACACGTTATAAAATTTGCGTGTATTATATGTTATATAGTATCAGTGTGCGAGTTTGGTTGCTCACTCCTCGACTATGTATTAGCTTCATTAAAAAGCTATTTAAACTTTTTAACGTACCTGAGCGTTATAAAGTTAATTACTGCAAGTAATATAGCTATTTCGTAACGGCTGTACGCGACAGCAATACCTATTAAGCCCATATTCCATATGCTCGCTGCAGTGGCTGTGCCGGATGTTGATTGGTTATTTTTTAAAATGGCGCCACCGCCGATAAATCCAATACCGGTAATGATCCCTTGCAGCATTTTTGATTGTGCTTCTGCGCCATCTAAAACCGACATAGCAATAAGTGCGTAACCGCATGATGCAACTGCAACAAGCGGGAAGGTTCTAAGCCCTGCGCCATCATGGCTGCGCTCTCTATCGTATGCCATAGGCAAGGCAAGTAAATAAGCTATACCTAAATGAATTAGGTTATCAACGATTTCGTGCCACTGTAAATCAATTTCCATATGTCTTCTCAGTAAAGTTAATCAAGAAACAACTACAGCAAATACAGTTCCAATTATTCGATGGTAAAATCGCATAATAATCAATCTGTTAGGGCGGGGTGAGGTGAGCCTGTTATTTGAATGTGTAAAATTTACTTACCAAGTAATGCCAAGCTACAAAAAGAGTCTATTAATGTGGGAATTGGATCTGATGCTGGCCGTGTGAAAGATTTTCATTTAAAAAAATAAATAACGAAATATTTATCTTACTATCATCACTGTTTTATTGACTGAAAATAGATCATTTAATTGAGCCAATCGGTATAAATGAATTTAGCCAAGCTGGAATTGTTCAGTACGATTAAGGCGTGAGTAAGCGTCAATAGTTAACCAATGAGAGGAGATGGAATTAAGAGTAAGCAGGAAAGCTTACTCTTAATTATTGATGCTTAACGCAAGGTATGTAAAAAGTGCATATGCTTATGATATTGATCGATGATATCGTTAATCACCGCCTCTTTGGACCAACCCATAACATCATAATCTTGCCCACCTTCACGCAAATGGACTTCTGCACGATAATACTGGCTGTTGTTATCATCATCGGCTTCATCATCACCTGAAGTGTAAGTAGGTTTTTCGTATGAGCGACGCTTAACTTCATATAAAAAGTCGATTTCTTCACCTAGTAATACTTTTAAACTTGCATAGCCTTGTTCGAGATTATCGATATCGAGTTGGATATCTAGGTTATGTGTTTCAAGTTCTTTAGCTACATTTTGCATTGCTGGTAAAGCAATTGATTTAACAAAGCGATTTACATTAGCCTTATTAGGAAAATCAACAATATTATTTAATCGCTCTTGCCAACTTGTGCCTTCGCCGCCAGGTAAGGTGGGCGCGATAGGGGCAATATTGATTTGCAAACTTTCACGCTTGGCAATATCGACACGCAGAGCTTTTATTAAACCATAAGTAGCTATGAGTATGATCACCGCAAAGGGCAGTGCACTGGCAATTGTCATAGTTTGTAATGCACCTAAGCCACCAACCATTAATAGCACTGCGGCTACAATACCTTCACCACCGGCCCAATATATACGCTGCCACATTGGAGTATTGTCTTTTCCGTTCGAGCATAGCATATCAACTACCATAGAGCCTGAGTCAGACGAGGTAACAAAAAATACGATGACCATACAGGTGGCAATAAATGACAACACTCCCGACATTGGAAAGTTTTCTAAAAAGGCAAATATTGAAATAGCCACATCTTTAGATACAGCTTCACCTAAACTGGCCACGCCCTGATTCATAATTAAATCGATGGCTGAATTACCAAAAAAAGTCATCCACATTAGTGTAAAACCTGTTGGAATAAACAGTACACCCATTACAAATTCGCGAATGGTACGTCCTCGTGACACGCGGGCAATAAATAACCCCACAAACGGTGCCCACGATATCCACCAGCCCCAGTAAAGGATAGTCCAACCACCAAGCCAATCGGTTTTTTCATAAGCAAATAAATTAAAGGTGTTGCTAACAATATCTGAAGCATAGGCACCCACATTCTGTACAAAGGCTTGTAATAAATACACCGTAGGGCCGAGTATTAGTACAAATAAGAGCATCAATACGGCTAAGCCCATGTTTAACTCAGATAAACGACGGATGCCTTTATCGAGTCCAGTCGTAACAGATATAATAGCCAGTAGCGTGACAGCTACAATCAAAATAACTTGAGTAATAATGCCAACTGGTATATCAAAGAGATAGTTTAAGCCCGAGTTGACTTGTAACACCCCGTAACCTAAGGAAGTGGCTACACCAAATACGGTGCCTAGTACTGCAAATATATCAACAGCATGACCAATTGGACCGTAAATTTTATCGCCTATGAGCGGGTAAAGTGCTGAGCGCAATGTGAGTGGTAAGCCGTGGCGATAGCTGAAAAAAGCTAGAATTAACGCCACAATGGCGTAAATTGCCCAAGCATGTAAACCCCAATGAAAGAAGGTGATTTTCATCGCTTCTCTAGCGGCGTTCACGGTGGCAGCATCACCCACCGGTGGGCTCATGTAATGCATTACCGGTTCAGCAACACCAAAAAACATTAAGCCAATACCCATTCCGGCGCTAAATAACATAGCAAACCAAGTCACATGGTTATAGTCAGGAGTGGAGTGATCGGGGCCAAGCTTAATATTGCCGTAGCGAGACAGGCCTAAAAACATCACTGTAATTAAAATGATAGCAACCGTTAGAACATAAAACCAACTAGCATTAATCACTATTATATTTTGTAATACGTCGAATGTACTCTCGGCAGTTTTTGGAGTGAGCGCTGTAAATAAAACAATTAAAATTATTAGTGCAGAGGCTGTATAAAAAACAGGAGGGTTGAGTTTTGATTTTTCTTCTGCATCGACCATTGATATTCCTTATATTTTGTAAGTTATAGCGGTAGCGTATACCAATTTGCAATAATACTTGATCAATTTGAGGGGTTAAACCTGATGCTAACTGCATTAAAAATTCTGATATATGACTGCATGGATACAGAAGGTAGAGCAATGCAAGAGCAATTATCGATAGCAACTAAATAAAGAAATTTCTTCTTGTTACCGACACGGTTTTTTACTTCAATAATAGACTACTTAATTAAGTAAATCGGTATTAAACGTAACATTACTGTAAATATATAATAATATCAATTAACTAAAATTTTAAAAGGCGTTAGTAATACAGGTCCAGCATTTAGTTTAAGCTAATGAAATAAGTAACACAGTGCATAAGATTTATTGGTCAAATAAACTTTTATTGTGAGTTAAGAGTTGAATACGCCAAGGATTAATTTGTTACAACTGCACTAAGTTAATTAATAGGGGAACATTTTCATCGTTATTTAACGGTTTTATACAATAATTTGGCTGATCAGGTTTGATCTGCGTATTAAAGGGCCGTATTCTTTTCGGCAAACTTAAATACTGTTATGTGAACCTTTTGCCTCTAAATAACACGCCAACCAGACTCGAGAAAACAGCCTTAGTACTTTGCTTAAGTTTGTCCGTTATTGCTTTTTTATTTCCACAATTATTAACTACACGCCTACAACCTATTATTAGTGAGTTATTAGGTTATTTAGGGTCGCCATTTTTTATATTAGTTAACCTGTTACTTTTTGCCGTTTTAGCTATTGCGATAAGCCCCTTAGGGCAGCGTAAAATTGGAGGCGCACAAGCAAAGGTTGAGTTTAGCCTGTTTGGGTGGCTATCTATGTTATTTGCAGCAGGTATGGGTTCTGGATTAATATTTTGGGGAGTTGCAGAGCCTGCTTTACATACGGTTAGCTCGCCATTAAAACAAAGCTTATATCCAAATACTCAAACAAGTGGTTTAGCGCTTACCTTAGTTAATTGGGGCGCACATGCGTGGGCACTTTATGCCGTATTTGGTTTGGTGCTAGGTGGGCTTACTAGCAATAGCGGTAAAGCGGGTGATATAAGTGCACCAGTAATGAGTGCTGTAAAAGGTTTAATAAATAGAGGCTGGCAACTAAAGCTAAGGTTTAGCATTAAGTTAATAGCCATATTGGCGATATTTTTTGGTGTTGTAGGCACTATTGCAAATTCAACTTTGCTACTGCGCAAAGGCCTTGAACTAAAGTTAGGCGTAGAATCAGTTTTACTTTCTGGCTTTATCATTATTAGCTTAATCGTTATTTTGTATACGGTATCGGCAACATTAGGGCTTAAAAAAGGCGTTCAAACGCTCAGTAAATTTAATGTGCTTTTAGCTTTTATGCTTATTGTATGGCTATTAATTTTTGTGCCTATACAGCCAATTATAGATATAGCGTTGGGAGGCACATGGGATTACATTCAACTTATAACCACAGGCACATGGCAGTTTGAAAGCATACTGAAAAAGCCTGAATGGGCAAGCGGCTGGACTTACAATTACTATTTTTGGTGGTTAGCGTGGGGCCCGTTTGTTGGTGTGTTTTTAGCTAAAATAAGCCAAGGGCGCCCAGTTTGGCAATATATTGTTGGTGTTGTATTTGTACCAACCTTAGTGACAATTATTTGGTTTAGTGTGTTTTCGGGCTCTGCGATTGCGTGGGATCAAACACATAATGCAGGTATTTTGGCGGCTATTAAAGCCGACTATACACAAGGGCTATTTGTATTTTTTGAGCAGCTAGGGTGGCAAGGTGGTTTATTAATTTGGTCAAGCTTATTACTGTTACTTATTTTTGTAGCAACTTCAGCGGATTCTGCCGTTTTAGTAATTCGTGAACTGAGTGGTGCAAATGAAGCTCAAACATGGAGCTTATATGCTTGGTCGTTTGCGTTAGGTTTATGCGCGTTTGTTTTGTTAGTGCAAAATAATGAACCGTTAAACAGAAGTGTTGCGATTATTGGCGCTTTGCCATTTTTAGTTATTTTTATTTTTCAGCTGGTGGGTTTTACAAAAGAGTTTATAAATGAGTTTAAGTAATCATGCTTACATATTTTTACAATGCTACTTTTAAAGTTGTATATAATATAGGTAATGTTTTTGAACAGGATGAATCATGAAAACGCTAACTTTATTTTTATGTGTTATTTACCTAAGTGGCTGCACAGTTGCCGGCGCTATTATTGACGGCCAAGCACAGTCAAATGCGCGTGATAATAAATATAATAATAGTTCTGCTCGTTCAGAGCCTTATAAAAACCCACTCGAACCTTTGCCTACAGATAAAAACGGATTTAACTTTACTGATATGGGATTAAAGATAGATTCGGCTCTTGTTAGCCTAGTGAAGGGGGAAAGCACTACAACGCAAGTATGTAGGCAGGTCACTAAAAGTCTAAAAGAGTGTGTAGAAGTAGAAAAATCATCTCTACACACTAATGAGTCTAAGCAGTTAAAAACTGATGATGAAATAATAAGTGTTGGTCAATAAAACTACTTATAAAAAAGTAACTATGATCGTAACCTTCTTGCATCTCCAGTGTTAGCGGGTAGCTCTTTTCGTTAGCAACAGCCACTAAGTTTTGTGGTTTAAGTTGCTCCTCTAAAAACCCATCAGCATCGCCTTGAGTAGTCAGCATCGGTAAGTAATCAGTTTGTTTGGCTTTTTTCATCAGCTCGCACGTGTCGTACTGTGCCCAAAGCGATTTATCACTGCCCAAATATCCCGTAAATGCTTTTTCGCCCCACGGACAGTTTATTGGGTTAACGATAGGGCTAAACGCAGATGCACTAACGTATGCTTTAGGATTTTTAAGCGCGACCATTAATGCACCGTGTCCACCCATTGAGTGGCCGCTAATTGCTTTTGTGCTTGTGACGGGAAAATGTTGCTCAATAAGAGCCGGTAACTCACTAACAACATAATCGTACATATTAAAATGGGTGTTGTAAGGAGCTTGCGTTGCATTCACGTAAAAGCCAGCACCTTGTGCAAAATCGTAAGCGTCTTCATTGGGTACATCTTCGCCGCGCGGGCTGGTATCAGGCGCTACAATTGCAATACCCAGCTCTGCTGCTTTTTTAAACGCGCCTGCTTTTTGCATAAAGTTTTCGTCAGTACAGGTTAAACCTGATAACCAATAAAGCACCGGTACTTTGTTTGCCTCACTTGCACCAGGCGGTAAAAATACGGCAAAGCGCATAGTGCAATGTGTACTTGTTGCAGCGTGAGTATATTGCTTATGCCAACCGCCAGACACTTTTACACTTGAAATATTTTCTAACATACTTAATCCTTAAAAGCCGTAAACTTAAAAGTATTACGGCTTATTATTAAACGTATTTAAGCAAATATTAGTAATGAATTACTGTACGAATGCTTTTACCTTCGTGCATTAAATCAAATGCTTCGTTAATATCTTCAAGGCCCATTGTATGGGTAATAAAGTCGTTAAGAGCAAATTCGCCAGCCATATAACGTTCTACTATTTCAGGTAGTTGCGAGCGACCTTTAACGCCACCAAATGCGCTACCACGCCATACACGCCCAGTTACCAGTTGGAACGGACGGGTTGATATCTCCTGGCCAGCACCGGCTACGCCAATAATTACCGATTCGCCCCAACCTTTATGACAACACTCAAGCGCAGAGCGCATTACATCAACATTACCAATACATTCAAACGAGTAGTCAACACCACCGTCGGTCATTTCAACAATAACTTCTTGAATTGGCCTATCAAAATCTTTTGGATTAATTAAATCAGTTGCACCAAGTTTTGTTGCTAAATCGAATTTAGTGGTGTTTATATCAACACCAATAATACGACCCGCACCTGCCATTTTTGCGCCAATAATGGCTGATAAACCAATACCGCCTAAGCCGAATATAGCAACCGTGTCACCAGGTTTTACTTTTGCTGTGTTTGTTACTGCACCCATGCCTGTTGTTACACCACAACCTAGTAAACAAATCTCTTCTAAAGAGGCTTCTTTATTTACTTTAGCGAGTGAAATTTCTGGCAATACTGTGTATTCAGAAAACGTAGAAGTACCCATGTAGTGATAAATTGGTTGGCCGTCTTTAAAAAAGCGTGTTGTGCCGTCTGGCATAAGGCCTTTACCTTGTGTTTCGCGCACAGCAGAACATAGGTTAGTTTTACCTGAAGTACACATTTTACACACGCCACATTCAGCCGTGTATAGAGGAATAACATGATCCCCAACTTCAACACTGGTTACGCCTTCGCCAATTGCGTATACAACGCCTGCGCCTTCATGGCCTAAAATAGCAGGGAATATGCCCTCAGGATCTTGACCCGATAATGTAAATGCATCGGTATGACATACACCAGTAGCGGTAATTTTTACCATTACTTCGCCTTTTTTAGGCATCATCACATCTACTTCTTCAACGCTAAGTGGTTGATTAGGACCCCAAGCAATAGCTGCTTTTGATTTAATAAATTCTGACATGTGTTTATCCTTTATAGTGGTTAGATAATAATTGTAGACCCAATTTGCTTGGGTAATGTAGCTATTGTATTTGTTTCTCAAACAATGATAATCTCTGATTTATTAAAACACTTTTACAGTATGGTAATAATGGCGCGTTGGGATGGGATAGATGAGTTTATAGCGGTAGGTGAAGAGGGCAGTTTTACCGCAGCGGCTAAAACGCTTGGGCTTTCGGTTGCGCATATTAGCCGCCATGTTACAGCGCTTGAGCAACGTTTAAATACTCAACTTTTAACCCGTACAACCCGTAAAGTCGTTTTGACCAAAGAGGGTGAAGCGTATTTACATCAAATAAAGCACTTACAGTATGCAATGGATGAAGCAACGCAAGGTCTTGCCACGCACCAAACTACACCAAAGGGTAAAATTAAACTCACGGCTCCGGTTATGTACGGGGAAACGTTCATAATGCCTTTAGTGAATAACTTTATGTATGACCATCCTGAGGTAGAAGTTGTTGCCACATTAAGTAACGAGCAAGAAAACTTGCTAGAAGGCGGCTTTGATTTAGCAATAAGGTTAGGGCACTTAAAAGATTCAAGCTTAAAAGCACGCAGGTTAAGTGCAAGGCGCTTTATTATGTGTGCTGCGCCTGAATATTTAAGGCGTTTTGGCGAGCCACATACTTTAGGTGAATTAAATAATCATCAATGCCTAGTTGGCAATAGTAGTTATTGGCGCGTCAACGAAAACAGTCGCGATAAACACATTAAAATTGCAGGTCGATTGCAGTGTAACAGCGGTTGGGCACTAGTAGATGGTGCAAAAAAAGGGTTGGGTATTGTACAGTTACCCGACTACTACATTGGCAACGAAATTTCCTCTGGGGAATTAGTCCCTATTCTAACGGCTTATCAACCACAGCAAGAGGGCGTATGGGGCGTGTATCCACCAAGGCAGTTTGTGGCCACTAATGTACGCGTATTACTCGATTATTTAGTCGCAGGGCTTAAAACTTAACCGCGAGTTAATGGTTAAATACATATTGCTTTAAATATAGCCAAGTATCAGATTTTTAAATTATTTCTTACATTTTACGGCATACCCAAAGGCACTTTTTTCGTGCTACTATTGCTCAATACTTTTAGGATAAGTGTTAAAAATAATATGTTTCAACCGGTTAGCTTATTTATAGGGCTTAGATATAGTCGCTCCTCTAAGGGAAATGCGTTTATATCGTTTATATCGTTTTTTTCTATCGCCGGTATCGCTATTGGTTTAATGGCTTTATTTACGGTCAGCAGTGTAATGAATGGCTTTGAAAACAGCTTAAAAACGAACATGTTAGGGCTTATTCCTCACGTTGAAATAAAAGCGGATGCACATACCGCTACACAAATGAATACCCTAAAAACCGACCTCGAACAATCTCCCTATGTTGACCATGTAAGCTTATATCGCCACGGCGAAGCTATTTTGCAAACTAATAAAGACTTACATGGTGTGTTACTGCAAGGCCTTTACGACGATAACGGCTCTTTATATAAAATAACCGACAAAATAGTGCAAGGCGATTGGAAAACCGTACTTAACAAAAACTACAGCATTGCAATAAGCCGTTATTTGAGCCGTAAATTAGGCGTTAGCGTGGGCGATAAGCTGCGCGTTATCATGCCTAATGCTTCAACATATACACCTCTTGGGCGAGTACCTAGCCAGCGTTTATTTAAAGTTGCCGCAATATACGAAACCGGCTCTGAAATCGATATGGCACTTGCGTTTACCAGTGGCGCTTCGCTACAACGCGTGCTTAAGCTTGATAAAAACACCGCCCCTAATTTAAGTATCTCGTTGCACGAACCGTTCGAGCTAGATGAATTTATTGAAGCCAGCCAGCTTATTTTAAACGATCATAATTATAGTGATTGGCGCAGTACCCAAGGGACTTTATTTGCAGCCGTTGCTATGGAAAAACGCATTATGTCGATGTTGCTTGCGCTTATTGTGTTGGTGGCTGTGTTTAATATTGTATCGGCTTTAACCATGATGGTGAGTGAAAAACAAGGCGAGGTAGCCATACTACAAACGTTAGGTTTAACGCCTTCCCAAGTACAAAAAGTCTTTATGGTACAAGGCTTATATAACGGTGTAATAGGTACTGCAATAGGTGCGTTTTTAGGTATTATATTTAGTTTGTATATAAATGAGTTACTTGCATTAGTAGGTTTAAACTTACTTGCAGGTATAGAGCTTCCGGTAAAATTTGATATTTTAAGTTTAGTAATAATAGCGTTTGCCAGTATTGCTATGAGCTTTTTAGCTACCTTGTATCCTGCGCGTAAAGCCGCAAAAGTAAAACCAGCAGAGGTATTACGTTATGAATGATTTAGTTATTAGTTGTGAAAATTTAAGTAAAATTTATCAAGACGGCAACAACCAAGTTGAAGTATTAAAAGGCGTTGATTTAGCTTTGCAGCAAGGCGAAATGCTCGCGATTGTGGGTAGCTCAGGCTCTGGTAAAAGTACGCTTTTACATATACTTGGTACATTAGATACCGCAAGTTCGGGTAGCGCTAAAATAAAAAACCAAGAAGTTGCCAAGCTTTCGCGAACAGAGCAAGCCGCATTTAGAAACCAAAATTTAGGGTTTATCTATCAATTTCATCATTTATTAATGGAGTTTAGCGCGGTAGAAAACGTAGCTATGCCATTATTAATTAAAGGCTTAAGTGCAAAAGAGGCTAAAGTACAAGCACTCGATATGCTCGAAAAAGTAGGCCTTGCACATCGCAGCTCACATAAACCGTCTGCACTTTCTGGTGGAGAACGCCAACGCGTGGCAATAGCCCGTGCACTGGTTACTAAACCTGCGCTTGTGCTTGCTGATGAGCCAACCGGTAATTTAGATAAACAAAATGCGATTAAAATTTACGATTTAATTAACGAGTTAAACCAAAGTTTAAACACCAGTTTTGTAGTGGTTACACATGACTTAGAACTTGCCGATAAGCTGGGTAAAATAGCGTATTTAGATGATGGAAAACTAGCTATTAAAGAGTCGCAGCATGTTGCTTAGTGCATTTTTAAGTCAACGCTTTAGAGCTTACTCAGGCCATAAAGACGAAAAAAACGGCTTTGTTAGTTTTATCGCTAAAGCGTCAACCATTGGTATTTTATTAGGGGTTGCGGTTTTAATAGTGGCGCTGTCGGTAATTAATGGATTTGAGCAGCAGTTAGTACACCGTTTACTAAGCGTGGTACCGCAGGTTGAATATGTAGCACCAAGTAGGCCTATAGCAAATTGGTCGCAAAAAGTTGAGGATTTACAAACACAACCGCATGTAACAGGGGCTGCGCCATTTATTGCTGTCAATGGTATGGCGCAATATAAAAGCCAGTTAAAAGCGGTTGAAATTCGTGGTGTAGAGCCATCGCTTGAGAGTAATGTATCGGCAGTAAACCAGTTTACCAGCGGTAAATTAGTGAGCCAGTTAGGCCTTGATGACGTCATTTTAGGCAAACAAATAGTAAAACAGTTAGATGCCAAAGTCGGCGATAATATTACGTTGCTTATTCCCCAAATAAGCCAAAAAGGTAAGTCATTATTAGCACCTAAACGTGTAACACTTAACCTTGCGGGCGTTATAGAAATGGGCGGCCCAATTGATAGTACCGCTGCGTTTATTCATCTTAATAAAGCGCAGCAAGCATTAGGTTACGACGAAACCCAAGTAACAGGGCTACGATTAAGTGTTGATGATGTGTTTTCGGCGCATCAAATAGCGCTAAAAGTGGGCCAAACTATTGATGACTATGTGTATATTTCTAGCTGGTTTAGAACGCAAGGCAGCCTGTATCAAGATATTCAAATGGTACGTACCATTGTTTATATTGTGGTGTTTTTAATTATTGCGGTAGCTAGTTTTAATATTGTGTCGTCTTTGGTGATGGAAGTGCGCGAAAAACAAGGCAATATTGCTATTTTAAAAACCATGGGCGCAAAAGACAGTACTATTTTAGCCACCTTTGTAATGCAGGGCTTAATGCAAGCATTTGTAGGAGTCGCGCTCGGGACATTAATTGGAGTGGTATTGGCGCTTAATATAAGCGAGCTATTTACCTGGATAAGCCAATTATTTGGTGCTAACCCGCTTGAAGGTGTTTATTTTATAGAGTTTTTGCCAAGTAAATTAGCACTTGAAGACATTGGTATTACAGTGATTGTTACGTTTGTGCTTGCGATACTTGCCACTATTTATCCTGCATGGCAAGCAACGCGCGTAGATCCTGCCAAAGTGCTAGGTAACTAGGTATAAGAAGCTTAAATAAAAATTAATAGGGTGGTATTAGTAAACCTGTTAAACTAGGTGCTTATTTAAAATTAAGCAATAACTGCTTGGTTGCTATACCTCACTTTGGGATTTACTTTGACTAATAACGATATTTTACGC
>Ga0316197_10001589_pt1 | contig 16129 bp, 18 predicted proteins | sample OudBiesiAoxic_MG_FD_204939 | JGI IMG/M metagenome (GOLD analysis project Ga0316197, IMG submission 204939) | Coastal sediment microbial communities from Oude Bieten Haven, Netherlands - site A oxic | ecosystem: Environmental > Aquatic > Marine > Coastal > Sediment | place: Netherlands... | reverse complement strand
CCGAAGAGAATGGCGCTCACCGCCATCAGCTGACCCGCCAGCGTGTCGCGCGTGTCATCCATGGTCACATCACATACTTGATGAGCACGAAGCCGCCGATCAGCAGCACCACGAACAGCACAGACAGCGGGCCAAAATATTTGTCGATGAAGGACTTGATCGGAGGACCGAACCAATAGAGCAGCCCGGCCAGCACGAAGAAGCGAATGCCGCGTGCCGCGATGCTCGCGAGCATGAACACGAAGAAGTTCAGCTGTGTCACACCGCTGGCGATGGTGATGACCTTGTACGGGAATGGCGTCACGCCCGCAATGAACACAATCCACGCGCCGTAATCGTTATAGCGCGCGGCGAAGTCCTCGAATTTCTCGCCATAGCCATAGAAGTTCAGGATCGGCTGGCCGATCGTGTCGAATAGGAAATAGCCGATGATGTAACCGAAGATGCCACCCAGCACCGAGGCAATGGTGGCGATTGCCGCGTACAGCCACGCCTTGCGCCGGTCCGCCAACACCATGGGGATCAGCATCACATCCGGGGGAATGGGAAAGACCGAGCTTTCGATGAACGACACCCCCGCAAGCGCCCAGGGCGCGTTGCGGTGCGTGGCAAGGTCCATCATTTTGTCGTAGGCGCGCCGTAACATGGCGCATCCTTTAGCGGGGTACGCACCGCCTGTCTATCGCCACGCCACCAGCCCGGATCTGGCGATGCCGGCAGAGAGCCGCCCCGAAGTGTTGACCAGACGCGGCACTTCCCCCATGTTCGCGCGCCTTGGCCCCAGTGGCGGAATGGTAGACGCGACAGACTCAAAATCTGTTGTCCGCAAGGGCGTGCTGGTTCGAGTCCGGCCTGGGGCACCAAAACCAATCGGCTTTCCCAAAATCACTTTTTCAAAAGGTAGTTATGTGGCCGTTTCGGCCGCACCGGACCCTTTTTGTCCAATACCAACTCTACATAGCGTTCTATTTCGGCAGTAAATTCAGAAAGATGGAGTGAGCTATGGTCGTCTAAGTGGTCGGCAGGCTTTTCGATCCGCGTCTCCAACACTCCATCATTACTGACACAGCCGCGGAAAACCGGCGTCACATCTGCCTTTTCGATGCATGTTTTCTGGGCGCCGTCGAAAGCGCCTTTGGAGAGTGCAAGAATCAAAATGATGCTCAAGGCTATATAGAGCGCATTGAACCCCCACGTTACCGTCGCCAATGAAACGACGCTTTGATAAAATCGCAATCTTCAATTCTGCAGCCGTCAATTTGAACTTTCAAAAGATCGAGCTCAGGCTCCACGAGTTTTGAGCTCAGCCGGGCCAGAGGCATACGATGTTTCTCGTTGTCTGGGCCATCCCGCCAGTATAGGGGATCCACCCTATCGAGCCTAACGGGCTCTCAGGCTAGCCTTTCCTCACCGGCCAATACCGGGCCGGAACAGTTTCCTCCTTGCCAACGGGAATCAATCGAGAGGCGACGACCATGACCACCCTAATTTCAAAATCCCTTCGGCTGCTTGGGGCGCTCGTCCTCGGCACTGCGTTTCACACCCTTGCTGCCCCCTTTACCTCCACCAATGCGGAGGCCGCTTGTGTCTACGGCGTGGCAAGCAACGATGTACTGAACATCCGCAACGGCGCCGGCGGCAGCTACAATATTGTCGGCTTCGTCCGGCCAGGAGAGTGCGGTGTCGTAACCGGACGGCGCCAAGGCAATTGGGTCTGGGTCGACTATGGACGGGGTGGCTATGTGCATTCGCGATACCTGCGCGACGAAGGCGGAGACGGCGACGAGAGCGGCCATGGTGGCGGCCAACGCGGCAACGGCGGCGATGCCGCCTTCCGCTGCGTGATCGGCGTCGCCTCGAATGACGTGCTGAACGTCCGCTCCGGCCCCAGCGCATCGAACCGTATTGTCGGCCGACTGACGAACCACACATGCTTCGTTGAAGTCATCGCCAAGCGAGGGCGCTGGTTCAAAATCACTAAAGACGGCACCACCGGCTGGGTGAACAGCCGCTACCTGAACTAATCGGCTCTCGGAATCTCAGGACGCTTAAGGGGCCGAGCCTTGTCTTGGCTCCTTAGGCGTCCTTGCACGACTTCACGACGTGCCGGGGCTTACTCGCCCCGACCGAACCAGGGCGTGCCATGGCGCAAATGGGCCTCGAAGGCCTTGCGACGCACGAAGGGCGCGCGACGTGGCCGCCGGGGAATAGGGAAACCATTCTTGCCATCCTCGTTCGCAGCCAAAGACGTTTCAGCCCCAATTATCGGGGCAGGTCATGGGGCCGATGACAAGGTGTAGAGAGCGCCGCGGGCGCGTTCTTCAATCTTCGGCAATACCCCCTTATGTAGAGATTTGGTTTGAGCTGACGGAATCTGGTTTTTAGGGCATGAAAGGCGTCCCCCCGGCGGCGACTTTCCGCTAGGTACGGGGTTGCTTTGCTCCTTTTCTGCACACGGCATAAATTTCGCATCGGGATATCAGGACGACACCGGTGAAATTAGACCGCGAGACCGAAGCGCTACTCTTTTGGGTATCGTCATCGACGACGAAACCGCTGTGGCAGATGGACCACAAGAGCGCGCGGGACGTGTATCGCCGTTCGATCTCGAAGACCGACGTGGCGCCGATCCTTATTGGCGCCGTGCGCGACTTCGTGATTTCGGGACCAGCCGGGTCCGTTCCCCTCCGCGAATATCTGGCGCCTAAGCCGAGTGGTGCTGCGATTCTATTCTTCCACGGCGGTGGCGGCGTCCTCGGCGATATCGGCACTCACGACACCCTCTGCCGGGCCCTGTGTGTCGATACCGGCGCGCATGTCTTCTCGGTCGACTACCGGCTTGCGCCCGAGCACCCCTTTCCGGCCGCTGTGTGCGACGGCGTCGCCGCGCTCGAATGGCTGACCGCCGCAGCGCGCGACCTTGGAATCGACCCGGCGCGGATTGCCGTCGCGGGCGACAGTGCCGGAGGCTCGCTGGCGGCCGTGGCGCTACACGAGACCAAGGGACGGCTGGTGGCCCCCGCAGCGGCTCAGCTTCTGATCTATCCGGCGCTCGACCTGCGCGCCAAGCAGCCCTCCCGCAAAGACCTCGTCGACCAGTTCCCGATTCCCGAGGACATGCTTTACTGGTTCTTCAACCACTATTTCGGGACGGCTTGGCCGATTGCGGACCCGCGCGCGATTCCGGCTCTATACGAAGACGATTCGGGTATGCCCCCCACGCTGATCGTGACGGCGGGGTTCGATCCCTTCCGCGACGAAGGCGTCGAATATGCGAAGCGGCTCGCGGCGGCCGGCGTTCCCGTCGAGTATGTGTGTTATCAAGGCACCGTGCACGGTTTCATGAACATGGGACGGATGTTGCGGGCGGCTTATCAGAGCATACGCCAGCGTATGAGCACTTGGTTGAAGGAGCAGCTCGATGCGCCTGGCCCTTAAGCGGGCGTTCGCGCGCTGCTGCCGGACTCTAGGTTTTCATGCTCGCAAATCCGGATTCTTAGCGCCCGAGCTTCCGCCAGTCTGTCTCGTGTAACGGAACGCCGTAGTGGGCCGCGGCCTTCTTGATATTGGCAAAAGCCAGATCCCGATCCGCGTCGCCGACCCCTTCGAGCTGATCGAAGCGTGCGAGCGCGTTCTTCACATGCGCCGCATCGGTCAGCGGTTCTTTCCGCTGCTTCGGAAAGACATAAACGCTTTCGGGAAGCTCCGCACGGTCATGGATCTTGCCGTGCTCGGCATTGGGCCTCCACGTTGTCTCCATGGGCTTAATCCTTATCGGCCGTGCCTGCCGGCGCCGCACCGTAGTGGACTGCCAACCAAATGGTGGGCGGCCCGCTCTGTGTCCAGGTCACCCGGTGGCGGCAATGCGCAGGTAGTACCAGCCAGTCCCCGGGCGCGAGTTTCCGGTCAACGTCTTCGCCGTCGATGCGCAGCCGCGCAGCGCCGGTGACAAGCAGCACGAACTCGTCCCGCGCCTGATCGTACCACTGGCCCTCAGGCGTGATCTGACCCATCGACACGATGCGTTCGATGCGAACGCCCCGGCTGTCGACAAGTGCGTCAAAGGCTTCGTCGGCCTTTGGACCCCGCGGGAGCTCTACACCGAGGGCTCCTGACCGCACGATGCGGGCCACCTCACGGGGCAAGCGGGGTCACCTGATAGAAACTCTCGAGCCACTTGCCGTCCTTCTTCGTCATGATGGACGTAATGTAGACCTTGTAATCGATCGGCTCGCCGTCAAATGAGCCCTCGAACTTTGCCGTCAGCGTGCGCATGGCACTGTCCGGCCCCAGCATGACGACCGTCGGTTCGCTGGGATCCGTCTGCTTGATCTCGAGACCCGGCAACGTTTCGAGCAGAGTTCCGCGCCTTTCCGGGGAGTTGGAATAGGGCACGACGGCAATGTGATCCCGGGTTGTCAGCGTCTTTATCGTCTCGACATCCCGGGCGGCGAACGCCGCGTCGAGACGGCCGACGACATTGTCGATCGCCTCGACATCAGCAAGACTCTCATCGGCCGAGGCAGGCAGCGACAGAAAGACAAAGGTCAACAAGGCGGCAAGACATCTGATCATGCTAGGCTCCCATTCGCGTCGTCGTTGATTGGCGATCGTTATTTCATCCTGTCGAGCGCGTTAGCACAACAGAACTTCGATGCCATGGCGCCGACCAACCCATTGACGTCCATCAATCCACTGACACGGGACAGGCCGATCACAGCGGGCAAAGCTGCCCTGCTGGTCGTCGACATGCAAAATGGGACTTGCGGCCCCGAGGAGGCGGCGCGGCGCCCCGAATTTCATTCCGCGCTCACGAGCCGGGTCATCCCCAATATCGCGCAGTTGCTCCGCACTTTCCGGAGCGCCCGGCTCGAAGTGATCTACACGGTGATCGAGAACCTGACCGCGGACGGGCGCGACCGTAGCCTCGACTACAAGCTTTCGAGTATGGGTTTCCCAATGGGATCCCCGGAGGCACAGGTGACCCCAGCGCTCGCGCCACAAAAAGACGAGCTCGTGCTGCCCAAGTCCTCATCGTCCGTATTCAACTCCACGACGCTCGACTATCTCTTGCGGAACATCGGCATCCAGGACGTGTTTGTCGCCGGCTGTCTGACCGATCAATGTATCGATCATGCGGTGAAGGACGGTGCGGATCGCGGCTTCTACATGACCTGCGTCCACGACGCCTGCGCTGCCGAGACGGAGGCACGCCACCAAGCCGCCCTCGCATGCTTTAACGGCTATTGCCGGATGCTGCGCACGGCCGACGTGGTCGGCTTGATCACGGCCGGCTAAGTCCCGCTAGTTCGGCGCGTTCAAGACCTTGATGTCGTAGGGCTTCAATTCCTTGGTAGACTTGAGGAAGTCGGTGATCTGGTTGACACCTGCACCGTCGCGGACGACCACAAATTCGTCGTGCAGGTCGTGTCGGCATAGGTGTCGGCTACCACCAGATACGGCCCCTGGTTCCGGTCGACCGTACAGGCGCAGGACGCTTTCGTCGGGTCGTCCTTGTCGACGACACACGGCTCATCGAGACACCAGGCCCAGGGATGATCATTGTCGCAGGCCGCGTAGCTCTTTATGGGTAATAGCGCGAGCGGAGCTCGATGACCTTGCCGGTTTCTACCTTGTTCGTGCATGGCTTCTCACCGGCGGAGTACCCAGTCTTCACGTCACAGGCGCAATCGATCGTCTCCGTGCTGCCATCAGCTGCCGCACTGGCCGCGGTCGTGCACAGCGCTTATGTACTCTAGCAAATAACGAAGCTGTCTTTCGCGCCTTCATCGCAACCGGCGAGCACGATACAGCCCGCCGATAGAAACGAAGTGGCAATGATCGACTTCCACATGGCTTGGCACCTCCCCTGCGACACTAGTACCGTCATGCCTAACCGGCGATCGCGATTGTCAACAATGTCAACGCGCGATTATCACCGGTCCCCTCAGTAGACATCGGCGTAGCGCGCGCAGAGTTCCTCGGCCGGCAGATCGGCCACGTAAGCCGCTTCCGATCGCTTATGCCGCAGATAGGCCTCGAAGAAGACCGGACCGAACCAGGACTTCATCGCCGCACTCGCGTCCATGAGATCGAGGGCCGCGGTCAAGGAAATGGGCAAAGTCGCCTCGTTCGGCGGGAGCGCCAGCCTTTTCCGGATCCCGTCCGCACCGGCGAAGATCAACGCGCCAAGGGCCATGTAAGGACTGGCCGTAGCGTCGCACACGCGGAACTCCAAATTGAATTGCGCGTCCCGCTGCTCCTTGTCGGCCGCATCGAAGACGGGGCAAATGCGCAAGGCGGCGCCACGGTCCTGAAGCTTGAGGTCCGCCACCGTCGGAGCCCAGCGGTTCGGCGTCAGCCGCATATAGGAAACTGGCGACGGCGCGGTGACCGCGCACAGCGCCGGAAGGTGACGGAGCACGCCGGCGGCAAAATGTGCGGCGACGGCGCTCAGCTCCATCGGACCGTTTGGATCACGCGTTACGGGCGCGCCCGAGGCATCGTGCAGGCTGAAATGGATGTGTACGCCATTGCCGGAGCCGTCCGCGACCGGCATCGGCGAAAAGATGGCGCGATTCTCCAGACGAAAAGCTGCGCCACGCGCCATCTCGCGCGCAATGATCGCGGCGTCCGCGGCGGGAAGCGCAGCATGGGGTGCGACTGTCATCTCGAACTGGCGTGGACCGTACTCCGCGAGAAAGGAGTCCGGGTGAACGCCGGCGGCACGAATAGCCGCCATCAGCATTTCGCCGAAGACACCCTGCCTCCGGAAGGCACTCAGACTATAAGCATGACCCGGCACATCCTCGACGCCCGTAAAGATGAACTCCTGTTCGATTGCGGCGAGCAGCTCCAGGCCGGCCGCCTCATTCAGGGCCTCGATCGCACGGCGCAAGAAGGCACGGACGCAGCACTCCCAGGGGCTCCCATCGGTGTTGTGGATGTCGCCCAGAAAGAAGTGTTCCGGCGCCGACCCGTCACGGAAGTCCACATGCACTTCGGCCGAGGGGTCCGGCACGATCATGAGGTCTCCGGTCGTGCCGAAAGGCGTATCGAGGATCGGCCCGAAGCAGGTCTGCATGAGATTGGAGTGCGTCCAACCGATGCCGGATTTCCGCCGCGCCGGCAATTCGGTGGAGGGAAAGCCCTTGCCGCGAACAAGCCCGGCAATGTCGCAGGTCCCGACGAAGGTTAAATCCTCACGCAGCATGACACCTCCCAACGTCCCCGATACGGGGACGTCAGTCTATGTCAGCCGGCCGAAAAGTGGAGCCGCAATCGAGTGCACCGTGCTCGAACATATTTGCTAGCCGGCCCGAGTTTGTTCGCTGGCCGTTTTAACCCAGGCAGCCGACAAGGAATGCAGCTCGCGCGTCTGAGCCTGGACGGCGACGATTTGGTTGAACCAATAGTCGACCCCGAGCTGCATGGCTTCCATCGGGCTCTTGGCACCCGCCAGATCGCGCGCAAGTTCGAGGCCCGCGCTCACGTTCTCTTGGGCGATGTCCACGAGCTTGGTGTTCACCGCGACGGCGGCTGGAACGGCGGCCTGGAGCGATTGGCCCAACGAAGGCACGGCCGGCGCATGCCCCTTGCTGACAACCTTGTCCGATGTGCGCGGCTTATCTGACGTGCGCAGCTTGGTGCTGCGTGGCTTTAGCTGCACCGCCGCCTTGGCTGGTTTTCGTGCGGCATCCGTCTTGGCCTGCTCTGCGGACGCATTCGACTTGGTTGGGGCCTTTTTGGCAGCCTTGGCGACTGCTTTTGCAGCCTTTTTGACCGCGGCCTTGGTCGGTGCCGAGCCGGCGGCTTTTGTGAACGCCTCGCTCTTGGCTTTCGTGAGCTTCGGCTTAGTGGTTGCTGGCTTGGCAAGCTTTGGCTTCGCCGGCGGCCGGCCGGCCCGTCCCGCTCTCATCGTATTCTTCGACATCACTCAATCCCCATTGTCCGTCTGGAACACCCCCACTCCATCGCCGCGAGACGATTGGCGCGGGGAGGCACGTTCAGCGACACGCTGCCGCCTGCCGCATTGGCTAATCTGGTTCACTGGGTACCGGGGGCGAGGATGCGTCCGCACTGAAGTCTTGCGCCACGCGCTCCGACGTCCGGCCTTAAGGAAAGATTAGCGGCGGAGAGTAAACAAGACGTACCGGCGGCGGGTTCCCGCACGCGCAAAACCTAAGCCCTCCCCCGGCGTCGGCGGGACTTGCGCGCGAGCCAGAACGCCCGGCATTTGATAAAAAGGTTCCAGAGAAGGAAGATCAGCAAGGCGGCGAACATCATACTGAAGGCGACAATCAGCATCGCTGGCAACCCGCGAAAGACGGACTGTGGCTCATGCCCCTAGCGCCCGTTTACACCCCATCGTCCATGACAACAGCCATAGACCCTGCCTTTTACCGACTTCTCGCCGAGAGTTACAAGCGGTTGCTCGCTCACAACCCACCCTTTCTCGAAGGCTCGGAGCGTGACGGCCCGCGCTGGCTCTATGCCTCTGCGCAGTCGTGTGTCCTCGCCCATAGTACCGCAGCCGATCCACTTTTCATCTATGCCAACAAGTCCGCACAGACCCTTTTCGAATATGACTGGGACGAGATCGTCGGCATACCCTCAAGACTGTCCGCCGAAGCGCCGAACCGTACAGAGCGCCAGCGTCTCCTGGACGCCGTGAAACGATACGGTTTCGCGACTGGATATTCCGGCGTCCGCATCTCGAAATCCGGACGCCGCTTCCGCATCGAGGACGGCGTTTTGTGGCAGTTGCGCGACGCCGGCGGCATGATCCACGGCGTCGCGGCAACCTTCAGCCATTGGACGTTCTTAACGGAGGGCTGACTACCTGTAGCCGGCGGCCTTCAGGGCCGAGCGACAGGTCTTCGAAAGGCTGCCCTTATTCTGCCGCATGCAGGCTTCCAGTTTCTTGGAGCCGACCGGCTTGTCGCTGCAATGCCGCTTGTAATCCGCCTTGCAGTTGGCGCGGATAACTTTGGTATACGTCTTAGCATCGGCCACACCGGCGAAAGAGACAGCCGTAAAGCCCGCAATCAACAGCCCTAAAAGTACAGTCTTCATGTTTCAAAGTCCCTTTGTTCCCGGCAGCGCAACCTACCAAAGGCGCCGGACGGCGCAAGTCCACTTTCTCAATCGTAACTTCAATATCAAGAAAGCGGCCGGTTTGTGGGCGTGGCGCAACAGCGCACCAGGACGATGTTGCAACCAGCCATTGTGACTTCCTGGGCCCTTAGGGGCCCCGAATGATGGCCGCGCTCAAAGCGCGCTAAAAGCGCCTAGTCCTTCTTTTTCTTAACCTTGCCCGGCGTCACCGTCGCGTCGGCGATGCAGTTGGTGATGTAGGCCTCGCGCTCGCCGGCGCGAAGCTGCGGGGTCACGGCGTTCGCCTTCATCGCGCAATCATCGCGCACCGCATTCGAGACGGCAGCTTGCGACGCCGGCATAGCAGCGGTGAAAACTGTCACCGTTGCCGGTGCGGCAAGAGCAGCCGTCGTGACTCTTTTTGTCATGATACGCCGACCTAAGTTTCGATTCTGTCGGCTCGCACCATAACACCCTGAACACCCTGGTAATGCGACGATACCGTCCCTACATGACGGCTTCCACCGCCATGGTGGAGGTCCCACGCCTGTGGGCATGGAGGGGTTGAGGCGACGGAAGGGGTTTAAGAGGGTCTCCTAGAGGTTCCACGTCGCCAGATTGTCATCTCCCACCAAAATAAGTGCAACCTAAGTAAAGCGTTTCTGCGAGCGGAGTCAGTCATGAATTTTGGAGATGTAGTCGGCGAGTTGATCCGTCAGGGCGTATCGCCCCAGACACAACAGCGGGTCGAACATGCGACGGGCTCGAGCGGCCTTGGAAGCGCCGGAGGATCGGCCGATCTCGGCGCCATTCTAGGAAGCGTCTTGGGTGGCGCGTCCTCGGGGGCCGGAACCTCCAGCGGGGGCACCGCAGGTGGCCTCGGCGACGTGCTGGGCGGCCTTCTAGGCGGCCAAAGCGGCGGCGCGGGCGGACAGGCCGGCGGTCTTGGCGATATTCTCGGCAGCGTGCTGGGCGGCGGCCAATCTTCTGGCGGTCAATCGTCCGGCGGCCAGTCCGCCGGCGGTGTCAGTGACATTCTCGGCAGCCTCGGCAGCATGCTGGGCTCCCCTAGCGGGGTTGGCGGCATGAACAAGGGCCAGCTCGGCGGCCTGGGTGCGCTGGCCGGCGCGCTGCTCGGCGGCGGCGGCGGCGCAACCAGAGGCGCGATCGGCGGCAGTGCCATGGCCATTCTCGGCACCCTGGCGCTTTCGGCCCTCAAGAACTGGCAAGCCCAGTCGGGCGAAGCTGGCGAGAACGCTCTCGGCCTCACCGAGACCGAGGTGAAGCAGATTTCGGCTCCTGAGACCGCGGAGCTCTGCTTGCGCGGCATGATCGAAGCCATTAAGTCCGACGGCCAGGTTTCCCAAGCGGAGATCAAGCGCCTGACGGGTAAGCTCTCCGAAGGCGGCATCACCGACGAGGAAAAGCAATTCGTACAGGCAGCGATGTCGAAGCCACGGGATCTCGTCGGCCTGGTGAAAGCCATTCCCAATCCGGAAGTGGGCATTCAGGTCTATGCGGCCTCGCTGATGGCGATCTCCGTCGACACGCCGGCCGAGAAAGCCTTCCTGGAGGGTCTGGCCCACGGCACTGGCATCGCGCCCGACGCTGTCGCCCGGCTGCATCAATTGGTTGGCGCGCCGGCAGCCTAAGGGCTGGAGGGTCAGCGGCAAGGAACCGAGGAGCGGCCGCCGGCTGCGCTTGCATGACAAGTGCTCCAGCAGTCCTCTTCAAAGAGGCCCTCGATCGATTCGAGGACCTGTCATTCGAGGAAAGGAAACGACATGGGTTTTTTTGATTTCGTCAAGAACGCGGGCAAGAGCATTTTCGGATCGGACGCGGACGCCGCCGAGACCGATCCCGCTGCAGCGATCGCCAAGGAAATCGGCGATCCGAGCTTGGCCGACAAAATCAAGGTCGAGGTCGACGGCGAGACCGTGAAGGTCACCGGAGACGTTCCCGATCAGGCGACGCGTGAAAAGATCATTGTGGCTGCCGGTAATGTGGATGGCATCTCGAAGGTCGACGAAGAATTAAAACCCGCCGACGATAGCCCCCAAGGCAAGTTCCACACGGTGATCAAGGGCGACACGCTCTGGGCCATCTCCGAGAGGGCCTATGGGGACGGGTCCAAATACATGACCATCTTCGAGGCCAACAAGCCGATGCTCTCGCACCCGGACAAGATCTATCCCGGGCAGACGCTCCGCATTCCCCTACTTGTGGACTAAGGCTCGCCGACGAGACGCAAGGCGCTCTGCGCGGCTGCGGCTCTCGTCAGACATGCAGACGTAAAGCGGCGGCCCCTTAGGGCCGCCGCTTTTATATGTGGCCCGGTCTGCCTTCCAATTCCTCCCGTCCAAAAGCGCCAAGAGCAGCAGACCGCGCCGATTGCCAATGCGGTTATTCTTCCGCTAGACACGCCCGATGGATATTCAAGACAGTTTCATCCTGACCGGGATTTTCGCAGGCGTCGCCGCCACGATCGCTGGTCTGACGTTTCAGCTGCTGGGACATTTCGCGGTCCGGCATTTCGGCGACGACGACACCAAAGACGTGGCGGGTGTCGTCGGCTTTCGCGTGTCGGCCATCTTCGGCATCGCTTGCGGCCTGATTTTTGCGGCTTCCGCCGCTTATCTCATCGAAGCCAAGCGCGACCTGCAGGAAGAGACACGCCTGATCGGCACGCTGCAATACCTCGTCGCCAATGCGGACGGCCTGGAGAACAAGGCGGAGGTCCGAGAAAACCTCGCCTCCTTCGCCGAACGCTCCCTGAAAGAGTTCCAAACGGCCAAAGGGATCGGCAGCGCCGGCCGCGTGACCAGCAATTATCTCGGCGATAGCTGCCGCGGCATGATCCCGAGCGAAGGCGATGAACCGCAGATCGCCTGGGCCAAGAACGAGTTTCAGCGATCGTGCAGCAAGCTCATCGATTTGCGCGGTAAGAAGCTGATCGGCTCTCGTGAACCGCTGGTTTCGACGCCGTTCTGGGCGTTTTTCGCAATCTGCTTTCTATTCCTCGCCTTTCTCTTCGGCGTGTTCGCGCTCACGCCCATCAATATCGCTTTTGCCTGCATCTTTTATTTCACCACCGGCATCACGGGCGCGATCATATATGCCATGAGCAATCCCTATCACGAGCCGGGAAAGGTGGACCCCACGCCGCTGAGAGTGCTGCTGCAAAAGGCGGACTTGGAGCGCCAGGCCGAGTAGGGCAAACGCGGCCAGCCAACCCTTCGAGGGAACGGCTGCCCAAGGCCGCCGCGGGCCAACCCGGATGCTGCGTCAGAGGCGCACACTTGTTTACGAATCCGCAAGCCCTGCGGCCGCGGCGTGGCGCGCTCGCCACAATGCCCCCAGAAATTGCCGAGATTCGGTCGAGTCCCTGCCCCGTTCCCCTGTCACAAAGAACCAACTTTAGGGAGTGGAGTAACGAGATGTCTATTCTATCGCTTTTGGCCAGCATGATACTGGTCGGAATTGTTTACGGCTTGAGCTTTCTGCCATCCGCATCGCTGGCGCGGCCCGACGACGAGGTAGGGCTCGGTACGATCGAGAAGGTGGCGTCAAAAGACGATTGCACCACCGGCGAAAAGGCCGACGCCTAGGGGACACGAGTCCCGATCCAGCGCACGCCGGACGACAGATCCTCGCCGCGCCCGTCATTGGACGCGGAGACAAAGCAAATACAAAAATGGCCGGGGCATGCCCCGGCCATTTTGTTTATGCAATCGCGTTTTGCGATTAACCCTTGATCTGGGCGGCCTTGTCCAGCAGAGCCTGCGCCTGGCGGATCGAGGCGATGTCGATCAGACGGCCGTCGAGCGACACCGCGCCCTTGCCTTCTTTCGCAGCCTGCTTCATGGCATCGACGATACGCTGAGCCTTATCGACCTCGGCCGCACCCGGCGAGAACACCTCGTTGGCGAGCGGAATCTGCGAGGGGTGAATTGCCCATTTACCCTCGAAGCCGAGAACGGCGCCGCGTTTCGCAGCAGCCTTGTAGCCATCCGGATCGGAGAAATCGCCGAACGGACCGTCGATCGGACGCAGGCCGTAGGCGCGGCAAGCGACCATCATACGCGACAGCGCATAGTGCCAAGGGTCACCCCAGTGATAATCGCGATTGCCGCTCTCGTCGGCGTCGGTCAGAACGCCATGGTCCGGATGCGGGCCGCCAATGCCGACGGTACGCGCGCGCGTCGAAGCGGCATAGTCGGCGACGCCGAAGCTCATGGCCTCCACGCGCGGGCTCGACTGGGCGATAGCCTCCACATTGGCCATGCCAAGTGCCGTCTCGATCAGCAGCTCAAGGCCGAGCTTCTTGTCGTACTTCTTGTACTGCTCGACCTGCGTGATGAGCATGTCGATGGCATACACATCCTCGGGCACGCCCACCTTGGGGATCAGGATCATGTCGAGGCGCGGGCAGTTCTCGAGAACGTCGATCACGTCGCGATAGGCGAAGTGGGTGTCCAGACCGTTGATGCGGATCATCATGGTCTTGCTGCCCCAGTCTATGTCGTTCAGGCCCTGGATGATGTTCTTGCGGGCCTGCTCCTTGTCGTCGGGCGCAACGGCGTCCTCGAGATCGAGGAAGATCACGTCGGCCGCACTGGCCGCGGCCTTCTCGAACATGCCGGGGTTGGAACCGGGCACGGCCAGCTCCGAACGATGAAGGCGCGGCGTCGCCTGCTGGATCAGGGTAAAGCTCATATTATTCTCCTCCTGGTTTAACCTGTGGCGCCGAGACCGGCAGCCACGGTGTTGATTGAAAGCAGCAACGCGGATTTGAAAGATTCACGTTCTTGCTCGTCTTCGGTCGCTCTGAACCGGCGTAGCAATTCGACCTGCTCCCGGCTGACTTGATTGACCGTGGGAAGCCTTTCGGCCAATGAGGCCCGGAATTGGTTGAAACGCTCTCCGGGGAAAGCACTGCCGGACAATTGCAGCACCATGTCCGTAGTGAGCGCATACTCCTTCTCGATCATCGAGAAGATCGTTTCCCGCACTCGGACGTCTGAGACAAGGCTCGCATAGTCCCTGGCGATATCGAGATCCACCAGGGCGAGTGCCTTCTCCACCTCGTCTATGATCAGACGGAACAGACGCGAACCCTTGAACATGTCGGCCAAAAGCCTCTGGCCCTTTTCGCCGCGCACTTCGAGGAAGCTTTGAAGCGCGCTCCCGACCCCATACCAGCTGGTAATGATGTGCCTGTTCTGGGACCAGGCGAACACCCACGGAATCGCGCGCAAGTCTTTCAGCGAACTCGCGCCGAAACGCCGCGCGGGCCGCGACCCGATATTGAGGAGCGAGATTTCCTCCAAGGGACTTGCGGCCTGGAAATAGCCAACCAGGTCGGGGCTGGAAAGCAGTTGGTCGTAGGCCACACGCGAGAGCCCCGACAAGGCTTCCATCGCATCGTCGAACTCGCCACTCGGCTTGAGCGCCGCCTCCTGCTCGGATTTCAGGGCATGCTGGAGAACGCTCGAGGCGAGCAGCTCCATCTGATACTGCGCGGTTCCCTTGTTCGCATATTTGGAGGAGACGACCTCACCCTGCTCCGTCACGCGGAACCGCCCGCGGATCGAGCCCGCGGGCTGAGCGGCAATGGCCCGGCCCGTTGGCGCACCGCCGCGCGAAACCGAACCTCCTCGCCCATGGAAGAACGAAATCGGCGTCCCAGCGCTCTCGCCCACGCGCGTGAGCTGCGATTGGGCCTTCGCCAGTTCCCAATTCGAGGCGACGAAGCCGCCGTCCTTGTTGGAGTCCGAGTAGCCCAGCATCACTTCCTGCAGACCACCCTGCCAGTGCGTCGAGCGGCGGATCAGCGGGATTGCCAAGGCCTCGCGCATGATGGCGGGCCCGGCCCGCAAATCGTCGATGGTCTCGAAAAGCGGCACGATCGGCAGAGCGCAAATCTCCGTCCCCGCCGTGTCCAGGAACAGCCCGCCATGCTTGGCCAGCAGGTAGGCACCGAGGATGTCGTCGACCGAGCGGGTCATGGAGAGAATAAACGAGCCGTAGGCGTCGGGGTCGAGACCGCCGCGAATCTCGGCCGCTTGGGCGAACATCGCGATGGTCTCTTCAGCTTCCGGCGGCAAGGGCTCGCCGGAGCGATCGGCCGGAAGGGGCCGGGCCAGAGCGCGTAAGAGCCAGGCACGCCATTCGGGCGAGCCAAGCTCCGGCGGTTCGCCTTCCGCATGGCCCTCGCTGCTCCACCACAGGGCTTGCACCGCCAGCGTGGTCCGCGTCGTATTCTCACGAAGATCGAGCCGCACGGTCGAAAACCGGAACAGTTCCACGGCCCGCCGTGCTGGCCGTACCAAATCGGCGGCGAGTGTCGGGCTGTTCGCGTCCGTCAACGCGCGCTCCATGCGCCGCAGATCATGAATGAGCTCGTCTGCATTGCCGTAATGCGGGGTACCAACCTCAAGGTCCCCGCCGTCGGCGCGCAGGATGGTCGCGTCGAGCTTGTGCAAGACGCAGGTGAGATATTGGCGATAGGGCTCGCCCGGATTGCGCTGGGTGATAACCTCTTCCGCGCCGCTTTGGCGCAGCTCGCGCGCAAGGTCCTCGCCGAACGCCGCTGGTATCGGAAGCGCGCTCTGGGTGATGGACAACGACCTCGCCAACGCGGTGAGACGTTCGCGATAGTGACGCAAGGAGGCGAGCGCATTCTGGCGCAGGGCCCAGCCTGTGACCTCGGTGGTCACGTAAGGGTTGCCGTCGCGATCGCCGCCGATCCAGGATCCGAACTGGAAGAAGGGCGGCAAGTCGAAGTCTAAGTCCGGGTAGTTCTTCCGTAGCGCACCCTCGAGCAGCTCCATCATCTCCGGCGCCTTTTCGAACAAGGTCTCGTCGAAGAAATGGAGTCCACGGAGGACTTCGTGCTCGACCGTAGGCTTTTGAAGATGGAGCTCGCCCGTCATCCAGACGAGTTCGATCTGGTCGCGAATGTTGGCAAGAATTGCCTGCTGTTCGCGTTCGGTCCAACGCACGCCCTCAAGCTCCCGGAGCAAGAGATATA